>Ga0316225_1000063_pt1 | contig 155175 bp, 106 predicted proteins | sample TBH18015metaG_FD_206010 | JGI IMG/M metagenome (GOLD analysis project Ga0316225, IMG submission 206010) | Freshwater microbial communities from Trout Bog Lake, Wisconsin, USA - TBH18015 | ecosystem: Environmental > Aquatic > Freshwater > Lake > Hypolimnion/Profundal zone | place: USA... | reverse complement strand
GTCATGAACTGGGCACGAAAATACAGGCAAAACTAGTTACAGAAAATTCTTATCGAGGTATTCCTGAAACTTCTCTTTGTGAAGGTCGCTGATTGGAATGTAGGTCTTGCCAAAAACAATACGGTTGTTCTCGATGATATCGATTCTGTTCAGGTTCACGATAAATGAGCGGTGGACACGCATAAACCCCGTTTCAGGCAGTTTCTGTTCCAGCGATTTAATGGAGTTAAGCGATATGATCGGTTTGATTTCCCCGCTTACATAAACTTTGATGTAATCTTTTAATCCTTCGATATATAGAATATCATTAAAGTTTATCCGCCGGATCTTGTATTCTGATTTAAGAAACAAAAACTGGTTATTTGCTTCAATGGAGGTCACCGCATTTGACTCCAGTTCCGCCTGTTTGCGCGCCTTGCCCGCTGCAATCAGAAACTCCTCATAACTAAAGGGTTTGAGCAGATAATCAATCGCATTAAGCTTAAATCCCTCCAGCGCATACTTCTCATAGGCCGTTGTAAAGACGATTTTGGGCCCCTCCTCCAAAGTCCGGATAAATTCTATCCCTGTCAAATCGGGCATCTGGATATCCACGAATATCAGGTCTGCCGTCTGGGTGGAAAGAAAATCGATCGCATCCAAAGGGTTGTCAAATGAACCTGCAAGCTCAAGAAACGGAGTCTTGCTGATATAATCACATACCAGTCTTAGCGCAAGTGGCTCATCATCAATGGCAATGGTTCTGAGTTTCATAATTGTGATCTCCCCCTGTCAATGGCAAGTTCAACCCGAAAAATGGTCTCATTCTGATCAATCTTCAGATCATATCTTCCCGGGAACAAAAGTCCAAGCCGTTTCTGAACATTATCAAGACCGATGCCTGTGTGCTGATTATTTTCAAACACCCGGCCTTTACCTACACTGTTCTCGGCACTAAACCTGATTTTATCCTCTCCGATTTTCAATTGCAGATTGATAAATGAACGTTCGCGTGAATTTACACCATGCTTAAATGCATTCTCAATAAATGGAACAAAAAGCAAGGGTGGAAATGAAAAATCAGAAAATTCCGTAGGAAAATCAATGATCAAATCAACCCGGGTACTTAGCCGTAATTTCATCAGATCAATATAATTGTTCATGAAACTGATTTCCTTACTGATCAATGTCTCACCCTGATCAGATTCATAAAGAAGATAACGCATTAATTTGGACAGTTTCAGCACCGACTCCTGGGCTATCGGACCATCGATCCCGATTAATGAGTAGATGTTATTCAGGGTATTAAAGAAGAAATGGGGACTAATCTGATTTTTCAGGAACGCAAGTTCTGAATTCAGCTTTTCCTTTTCAAGTTCCTTTTGCCTCTTTTCGTTCTGTTTCAGTTTATCCATTACACCAAGTCCGATTGCAAATCCTGATATCAGGGCAGATGTGAGGATATGGTTGTAAAAACCAAATGCTTTCATCGGCGGGCGGAAATGAATATCCTTGCCTGTTACCTTATTCATGGCTTCCCAGAATTTCGACTCCTTTACCGGATCAAAAAGGATATAATCGTTGATGATAACGGTTAGGAAGTAGGTAATCAGGGTTAAACCAATCAGAATGATTAAATAAGTAATTTTCTTTTCCTGCAGGAAATATTTTGGAACGAGCCACAGGTAACCAAGATAAAAGATAATACCAGCCGATAGAAAGTGAATATAGAACTGAATGATTTGATGCTGATCGTCTCCCCCGAATGCATTGCTTAAATAAAGGGGTATAATTATCAGGAATACCCATGCCATAACATGCAGTGAAACAACAATTTTCTTACCAGGAATTGAAAATGATTTAAGCACGGTATCCAGTTTTTACAAAGATATATTATTCATATCGTAATGCATCAATCGGATTCAGACTTGCCGCTTTTCTGGCAGGATACCACCCAAAGAAGATCCCAATGGCAGAACAAACCAAAAAGGCCATAACCACTGAGATTGTCGTAATGACCACCGGCCAGTTCAGAATCGAAGACATAACCTTGGTGGCGATTATTCCCAGGGAAATTCCGATGATCCCTCCAAAGACACTCAGTAAGATCGATTCAATTAGGAACTGCATCATAATATCATTTCCACGACCTCCAACTGATAACCGGAGACCGATTTCACGTGTCCGTTCGGTAACTGACACGTACATGATGTTCATAATTCCAATGCCGCCTACCAGCAGGGAGATTCCTGATATAGCTCCCAGCAGTGCCGTCATGATATCACTGATAGAGCTAAAAGTCTGGACCATTTCAGATTGAGACCTGACCTGAAAATCATCTGCTGCTTTATCTTTTAGTTTATGACTGCTCCTCAGGGATTTAGTGAGCTGGTCAATTGCTGCGGCATTCAGACTTTCACTGGCTGCCGATGCCGCAATACTCTGAATATGCGTGATGGCAAGTATCCGTTTTTGAACCGTTGTATAGGGAGCCATGATCAGGTCGTCCTGATCCTGACCCATCCCATTTTCCCCTTTCTCTCCCAGAATACCGATAATCAGCAGCGGGATATTCCCGAAACGGACCGTCTGCCCAATTGGGTTGATTTTCCCGAATAAATTAGTGACAACGGTTTTGCCTACCAAACACACTTTTGCATAGGTGTTAATCTCGTTTTCCGTGAAACTGCGGCCCGATCCGATCGTATATTTCCGGATATTGAAGTATTTATTATTGACCCCAAAGATGGAGGTTGGCCAGTTTTGGTTTCCAACCACGGCCTGTCCGCTTGAACGAACTTCCGGAGAAACATCGCTGATTGCCGGACAATCTTTTTCTATGGCTTCAACGTCGCTTAGTTTCATACTTTGTGCATCGCTGTTTCCCATCCGGACACCACCTTTTTGTTCCCCACCCGGGAAGGCAAAAATAAGATTAGTTCCCATCCCGGCCATTTGGTCCTGAATACTCTTTTTCGATCCCTGTCCGATGGCAAGCATCACGATTACGGAAGCAACCCCGATGATGATTCCCAGCATGGTGAGGAATGCCCTGAATTTATTCCTTTTCAGTGCATTCAGAGCTATTTTTATGGAATTTAAGTAATTCATTATCAGTATATTTAAACAGTTTCTTCAATCGGAAGAGCCTTCAGTAATTCCACAGCATTGTTTCTGTTGGTCACTAATTCTTCACGGATAATATGACCGTCGCGGAAAACAACCTGACGGGTCATAAACTTTGCAATATCTGCTTCATGAGTCACAAATACGATGGTTTTACCTTTTTGATTCAGATCCTGAAGTAATGCCATGATTTCGAAGGAGGTCCGGGTATCGAGATTCCCGGTTGCCTCGTCAGCCAGGATGACCACAGGGTCATTAACCAAGGAGCGTGCAATAGCCACCCTTTGTTGTTGTCCTCCTGACAATTGATTGGGCATATGATGCATCCGGTCACTAAGACCGACAGCTTCCAGGGCTGCTTCGGCTCGTTCGCGGCGCTCCTTGGATTTAATTTTAGGATTGTAGAATAATGGAAGTTCCACATTTTCAAGGGCAGAAGTTCTCGATAGAAGGTTATAGGACTGGAAAACAAACCCCAGTTTCAAGTTCCGCAAGGCGGCAAGCTCGTTTTTTGAAAGTTCTCCCATGCTGATTCCATCGAGAAAGTAAGACCCTGAGGTTGGTTTATCCAGGCAACCCAGAATATTTAACATTGTAGATTTTCCGGAACCGCTTGTTCCCATGATGGCCACAAACTCCCCCTGCTTGATTTCGAGATTAATACCCCGCAGCGCATGAACCGTGATTTCACCGACATAAAAATCTTTCTTCAGCTGATTAACCTGTATAATGGATTTATTCATGGCTATTTTGTTGTTTTTCTGTTGCTTCCCGGCCTTTGCGGCATAAACGGACTTTTGGCCGGACCGGTTTTTGCTTTCGTATCAGAAGCGCCTGTACTCATCGATAAAACTACTTCATCCCCTTCATTTAATCCCGATAATACCTCATAATGAATTTCGTCGGTAACCCCAACCTTGATTTTCCGGGGATGCACAGATAATCCGCTCTTTAACCAGACTGTCTTGTCTGAGTCACTTTGCTTATCTTTTGGACCATCACCCATTGGAGGCATCGGAGGCATATTGCCTGCTCCATTTTGGTTATATTTTGCCAGTGCTTCCATATCAGGGGCAAACTGGGTCGATTTTGACGGGACCAGGATGATCTCTTTTCGCTCGGTTACAAAGAATGATGCATTTGCAGTCATGCCGGGCATCAATATTTTATCCGGGTTTGGCGCATTGATAATTACGGTATAGGTGACAACATTGGCCGAGGTAACCGGTTTAAGTCTGATTTCGGTAACTACTCCGGAAAATTTCTTCAACGGAAAGGCATCCACCGTGAATTCCACCCGCTGGCCGTTGGCGATCTTACCGATATCGGCTTCGTCAACTTTAGCCTCCACCCGCATTTGGGTAAGGTCATTAGCGATGGTGAACAGGGTCGGTGTGCTGAAACTGGCAGCTACCGTCTGCCCCTCATCTACGGCACGGCTCAGAATAATTCCATCGATGGGAGAAAAAATCTTGGCATACGACAGGTTTATCTTGTCCTTTTCATTCATTGATTTTACATTATGCAAAGTAGCCACCGCCTTGTTATAATTGTATTCGGCAAGGTCATAATCCGATTGGGCAATCAACTTTTTATCAATCAATGCTTTATATCGTTCGTAAGTGGCTTTTTGGTATTTGACCTCTGCTTCGGACTGATCAACGCTTGACTTGCTTTGTGCCAGCTGCGCCAAAAGCGGTGTTTCGTCGATCTGTGCCAGCAGCTGCCCTTTCTTCACTTCGGAATTGTAATCCACATAGATTTTTGTGATTACCCCCGAAACCTGGGTGCCAAGCTCAACGGTTTTAACTGCTTCAAGAGTCCCAGTTGCAGTAACAGTGTTGCTGATTGTCCCTTTTAAAATTTTTACAGTTTCGAACGAGATGGTTTTGTCTGTGCTTCCAAACGATTTATAAACGAGGAAGCCGGCAACAACCAGGACTACAGCCGATCCAAAGTATAACAGTTTATTTTTCATGGTTATTTGATATTACAATCTATTTCTATTTATTTCTATCTGTTTCTGTTTATCTCAGTTTTCAGCTCTTACAATGTCAGCGGAACTCCCTTGTAGAAATCAAGCACCTTAAAACTGAAGATCAGGTTGAATTTTGCCTGCAGTAATTTGCTTTCGGAGGTGATTAAACTGGTTTTCTGAACCAGGAAGTCAACCGAATTTAGTAATCCGACCTTGAATTTCTCTGTGGTGACATCGTACGACTCCTTTGATGACTGCATTTGATCAAGGCTGGCAGAGTATTGGCTCCAGGCCGAAGTGACATTGGTGCAGGCCTGCTCAATCTCCTTCCGAAGCAGATTCTTTGTATTGATCACATCGAGCTCCGCATTGGATATTGCAATGGTGGCAATTCCCACATTCGTTTTGACCTGGTTTTTCTGAAAGATTGGTATCGATAGCGAAATCCCAACCGATGGGCTGAATGTATTGGATAACTGACTATTATAGGACGATCCGGTATTCAGGCTTGAATAATTACTCGATAATCCTGCATTCATTGAAATTGTCGGGACAAAATCGGCTTTGGCTATCTTCAGATTCAGGGTGGTGCTCTCTTTGGTCAGTTCAATATTCTTAATTTCAGGTTTTATTCCAAGGGCCAGATTGTAAATTTCCTGGGCATTGGGGGAAACAAATTGGACGAGCAAACTTTCGAGGTTAGGGGAGCTGATTTTGAAACTTGGATCGACCGGCAATTCGATGAGTTGTTCCAGGGTAACGTTATCGGTTGATAGCTGGCTTTGAGCGGTTGCCAGGGTGAATCGTTCAGTTGCCAGTTCAGATTTGATCTGCAAATAATCAGAAGATGCGATAGCTCCGAGCTCCATCCGCTCCTTGGCCAAAGCCAGTTGTTTAGTGGTCGATTCGACCTGTTTTTCGGCATTGTTGACACTCTCGTAAGCGTAGAGCACCTGCAAATAAGCATTGATAATATTCAGACCAACCGATTCTCTGACCGCCTGCGCATAGAACTTCCCGCTTTGGACATTAAGTTCTGTCTGTTTAATCTGGGTGCTCAGTTTTTTGCCATTAAAAAGGGTAACATTACTGTTTACACCGTAATTCGTTGCGTTAGAGCCGCTTGCACTTCCGTAACGACCTGATACCGAATCAAATCCTTTGTACCAGTTCATATTCTCGTTTACCGAAGCATTCAATCCGGGTAAACGGTTCGATTTTGCCTGATTGGCAGTAAGTTGATTCTGATTACTTGTCAGGTCTACTTTCAGCACCTGGATATTTTTGCCCAGGGCATAAGTGATGCAATCCTCCAGGGTCCAGGTTTTGTTCTGTGCCATGCCGTCATACCCTGTGATAATCAAAAGAAGGAAGGCAATTAAAAAATTCAGTTGAAACGTTTTCATATACTTCTGGTATTTTGAACCAAAATTATTTTTGATTGAAAACCTTTAGAAATAATATCGACGTTTGGGCCATTTTTATCGACAGTTAGCCCTTTTTTACGCGAATCAGAATTTAAAAACTGAGAATTATTTTTGAACTTCTTCCCCCGTTTGCCCGCATAAAAATCAACTTTCAATCGTTATTCGGTCAAAATCACCAAGGTGACCAGGTTGGCCTTGATGCCACCGGGATGTTAAAATCCCCAGCGGAGTTCTAAATTCCATTGGGGATTATAAAGGTTATGATTCAGACAAACCGGTTGCTTTAAGCGGGTGCTGAGGCGCTGTTAATACATTTTTTTACACTTTATTGGAGCGACAACCAATTTTCCTTCTTATTCAAGAACTATTTTAATTGGATTCAAAAGCCTATTTTTAAAGGATTGCAAATAATCGAACCAGGTTTTTGAGGAGGTAATTTCATTGGCTTTATTCCACGCTGCACCGGTGTAATAGATAACCGGCAAATCATTACCGGCAGTGGTCTGCATCAATAATTGCCCGTTGGTGATTTTTATTTTTGTTGCGGGTGTCAGCAGGAGAGAACCAACCCCGGTCGTACCGTCTTGGCCGAATTGGGGTTCCCAGTATCCCATAAATCCTTGTTGTTCATCCAGCAGCATAACGCCAGGGTTTTCCCTTTTGGCGATGCCAATGACAACCGGGAAAGCCGATTTTTGATCAGAGCTAAACATAGCCTCAACGCGGCTAAGCTGTGATCCGGCATCAATGGATATTCGCTTTGTAACGTTTACGTTTCTCCCGTTTACATTCCATTCGTCATAACTCAAAATAAAGGTCGTCCGCAGCGGTCCATTATCCAGAATTTTCCAGCGCCGGTAATTTTTGGGATAGAAAACCGAATCGTTTACATATGGTGCAATATCTCCGGAACCTAAGGTATATCCAACATGGTAATAATCCATCCCATCCCCGATGTCCTGATGGTAGTTTCCCCGTTTATAGCGGTCATTAAGGATTAATTTATCGGTCCGTTTTACCCAGACATCCATTCCGTAAGCCATTTCTGCGGGAAATTGTTCAAGGCCTTTGCCATACATTCGGTGGGCAATTTTGTCATTTTCCCAGGCAAAATCATCCTTGCGCTCCGGTACATAACGACCATACGTTTTAGCCCGGAATGCAGCCGGTTTCCCTTTTAGAATCTCCAGCTTTATTTTACTGTTCGCAGCTATATTCATTTGAATCAATAGATTCTGAATTTTTTCCTCCCCCTTAAATTCCAATTGCCACGGTAACTCTTTTTTTGTGAGAAGGTTGACGATTTTGAAATTGGCCTTATCAATACCCGGGAATTTCGTGAGAATATCATTCCAGGGAATGGCCACCAACTCCTCCTTTCTATTCTCCGAAATGGGGTTGGAAACTGCAATGACAACTCTGCCGGATTGGGCAGATACCAGTTTGGGTAATGCGGAACAAAGGAGACAAAGCAATATAAATAACTTATTCATAGTATATTGTGTTGAAATATTTAAAAAATGGGCAAATCGGATAACTTACAGACTGTTCAATTGCTGCCGGAATTGTGTTCTGCTTTGCTGTAACGCAAAAGGGCTTCCAGGTAATAATAATCGGCATAAACCAATGGAACATCTATTTCGGAGTTTGCCGGCTTATGCCCGGTGCTGTGCATAAGGATAAAATGGTTATTTTCACCCAATTTCGCACGATAGGCAGGGCTTGAGAGCGATTCCAGCATTTTTGTTGCCATCGAAATGTAATAGCTCTTCTGTTCTTTACCGGAGTATTGGCTCAACTCCAGTAAGGCCGAGGCTGTAATTGCTGCGGCTGAAGCATCACGCTCTTCTCCGGGCTTACTATAATCCCAGTAGGGAACCTTGTCGGCCGGAAGATTGGGGTTATTCAGAATGAATGCTGCAATCTTATGAGCCTGAGCAAGATACTTTATATCATTGGTTTCGCGGTACATTACGGTGTACCCATATAATCCCCATGCCTGTCCGCGAGCCCAGGCCGATTCATCGGCTCCCCCCTGTCGTGTTTTTTTCGCAAGCACTTCACCTGACGGCCCATAACAAATAACATGATAACTGCTGTTGTCACTGCGGAAATGGTTCTTAAGGGTATTATCTGCATGGTTCACACAAATAGTATAAAAACCCCTGTTGCCCGACTCTTTGGCTGCCCACAGCAAAAACTCCAGGTTCATCATATTGTCGATGATCACCGGATATTTATACTCATTTTGAAACAGATCCCATGATTTGATCAATCCCACTTTGGGATCGTATCGGGTAGCCAATGACTTTGCCCCTGTGAGCAATACCTTTTTGTAAATCTCATTCCGGGTAAGGCGGTAACCATTTCCAAACGGGCAATATAACATAAACCCTAAATCATGTGTCCGGGTATTGAATTGCTCTTTTTTAACAGCCATTGTCCATCGGTCGGCAGCTTCTTTCCATTTCGGATCCCGGGTAAAATCGTAAATATACCATAGCGACCCTCCGAAAAAGCCACTACACCACCATTCCGAGGTCATGTCATTTGGGCTTCCATCCGGTTTGGCTGATTGGGGAAATTGAGTCAGATCAGGATGAGAACTCAACATACCCTGATATTGTTGTGCTGCAAATTCAAACTCTTTTTGTACATTAATTTGGCCAAAACCAGGTTGAGCGAAAAATAAAACAGCCAATAGCGTGAAGATTTTTATTTTCATCCGTATCCATTTAGATTTTATTAGTCACCTGTTTCAATTTTTGGACGATTGCCAGACTCTTTTGGCAAGTCTCCGTGATAAAACCAAAATCACCTGCTGCCATTACCTCTTTGGGAAACAATTGAGAACCCATGCCTACGCAATGGACTCCGGCCCGGAACCACTTACCCAGGTTTTCCTCATCGGGTGTGACACCACCAGTTGGCATTATGCTTGCATAGGGCATTGGTCCCATCACTCCGGAAACGAATTCAGGACCGCCAACGGAGGATCCCGGAAAGATTTTTACCACTTCACACCCCAGCTCGTGCGCCCGGCCTATCTCGGTGACCGAACCGCATCCGGGACTCCAGGCAATCTTCCGTTTGTTGCAGATGCGGGCCATCTCCTCATCAATCAGCGGTGAAACTACAAAGTTGGTTCCCAGTGCAATATACATAGCGGCTGTGGGGCCATCAACCACTGATCCGATTCCTAAAATCATCTCCGGACATTCCCGAATCACCCATTGACTGAGCTCTGCAAATACCAAAGTGGCAAAATCGCCCCTGTTGGTAAATTCGAACACGCGGATTCCCCCGTCATAACAGGCTTTGACCACCTTTTTACACAACTCTGAATCCTGGTGATAGAACACCGGAACAATTCCGGTTTCCTTCATCTTTTGTGCTACTTCTATTCTTGTAAAACGTGCCATTTCAATTGATTTAAGTTTATTATTACCTTGCTACCCGGCCTGAGGCATCACCGGACATCAGTTTTTCAACTTCGTCGACCGAAACCTGGTTGTAGTCGCCGTATATCGTGTGTTTAAGGCACGATGCCGCTACCGCGAAGTTTAGCGCCTGCTGGTCGCCGGGATAAGTGAGCAATCCGTAGATCAATCCTCCCATAAAGGAGTCGCCGCCCCCCACCCGGTCAACGATGTGGGTGATCTGGTAAGTTGATGATTCATAAAGTTTTTCTCCATCCCAAAGTACCCCTGCCCAGCTGTTGTGATTGGCATTCACCGATCCGCGCAAGGTGGTAATTACCTTTTTGCAGCGTGGAAATCTGGTCATGATCTGTTTGGAAACAGACTCATAGGCTGCCGCATGAAGATGACCTGCGACAATATCAACCCCTTCAGGTTTAATGCCAAAAACCATCTCGGCATCCTCCTCATTGCCCAGAATAATGTCGGTTCCGGCAACTAAAGCGGGCATCACCTCACCGGCTTTTTTTCCGAATTTCCAGAGATTTTTTCGGTAGTTCAGGTCGCATGAGACGGTGATCCCTTTTTCATTGGCTTTTTGTATGGCTTCGAGACAAACATCGGCGGCACCCTGAGAAATGGCAGGGGTAATACCAGTCCAATGAAACCAGGTGGCGCCTTCAAAAACCATGTCCCAGTCAATCATTCCCGTCCTGATCTCTGAAATTGCGGAATGAGCACGGTCGTAGATTACTTTGCTGCCCCTGCTTACCGCGCCGGTTTCGAGGAAATAGATCCCCAGACGGTCGCCTCCCCAAACAATGTTGTTCGTGTTTACGCCGTATTTGCGCAGATCCATCAGACAGGCCCGGGCAATATCATTATCCGGGAGGCGTGTAACAAAGTCCGCCGGAACTCCAAAATTGGCAAGTGAAACAGCAACATTGGCCTCTCCGCCGCCAAATGTAGCCGTGAGCTCAGCGCTTTGCGAAAAACGTAAATAACCGGGTGTTGCCAGCCGCAACATGATCTCTCCGAATGTAACTACTTTCATACGTATATTATTTGATTTTTAAAGGTTGTATAGAATAACCCGGGTGATATTTTCATTTTGGTTTGTGATTTTTCAGCGATGGCTATTTCATCTGTTATTAATAATGAGGTTTATGTGAAAAATTTAAGAGATTAATTGCAAATCAGGGTTAGTCAGTTCATCCGGCTTTGATGAATTCCGGATTATTAATTGAGTTGGAAGAACGATTTGTTCGAATGGTTTGGGCGCGCTGTTATTTTGTATGCGATCGATAATCTTTTGGGCCGCCAGATACCCCATTTCATAACCGGGTTGCTTTACCGTTGAGAGTGAAGGTGTCACAACAGCGCTGAACGGCTCGTCGCTAAATCCGACAAGCGCCACATCCTGCGGAACTCTCAGCTCATGTTTCTGACAATATTCCAGGGCACTGAGGGCAGTGGTGTCATTCCCGCAGAATACTCCGTCGGGAGGATTAGGCAGTGACATCAGCCTGGAAAATGCCCCGATGCCCTCCTCCTTGGTCAGGCCGGTTACTTCGAGGTATTTCTTAACAGGAGGAATCGCCGCCTCTTCGAGCGCCTTGAGATAACCCTCTTTCCGGTTTTTGTAGATGTTGAGCAATTCAGGACCGGCAATATGTGCAATTCGTTTGCACCCCCTCTCGATCAGGTGGCGGGTGATTTTGTACCCTGAATTATAGTCATCAACCAGTATTCTGTCGCTCTCAATCGTTGGACAATAGCGGTCGAAAAAGAGGATCGGGATATTTTTGTCTGAAAATAACCTAAGATGCTTATCTTCATTGGTTTGCATCGATATCGAGACAATCATGCCGTCAACCCGGTTATTAAATAAGGTGCGGACACAATTGGCCTCTTTGATCAGCAGGTCATTTGATTGCGAAATGATCACATTAAATCCTTTGGTCCAGGCATAATCTTCAATCCCACTGATCGCCGAAGAGAAGAAATGGCGGTCAATGCGCGGAACAACAACACCAATGGTCATGGAACGCTTACTTCGAAGATTGGCCGCAAGAACATTTGGCCGGTATCCCATTTCAAGTGCTTTTTCCTGGACCGTTTTACGGGTCTTCTCGCTGATCCGTTTGTTGCCGCTTAAAGCCCGTGATACCGTCGATGCCGATATTTTGAGCTCTTCGGCAAGGTGATGTATGGTTATTTCGGGATGCTTTCTCATGATATCCGGTTAATCCGCCCTGTCATTGCGAAGAACGACGCCAGGAGTGTCGAAGCAATCCTTCCGTTGATAATTAAATACGACATTATATCTTAATCATTACTGAGTACGAACCACGGGTTGTTAAAATTTATTTGTGCAATCGATTGCAAAGATAATATTATTTCATACTTTTACCCCATTATTAGAAATGAAAAAGTTGAAAAACTAAGTATGTAAGTGAAATGATTTAGTGCGGTAATTTTATCTTCCTGTATCTCAGCTAATCAATTTGTTATAACATTGAAAATTGCACATTATTCATTGACAATTACTTAAATTATTTATTAGCCTTTATTTAACTATTATGAGTACTTTTTTCGAAGAGCGTTTTGCCACCCATCCTGCTGATGCTAAGAGTTATGATACGGCCCGGTTACGCAAGGAGTATCTGATCAGTAACCTGATGACCGAAGACCGGATCTGTCTGACCTATTCACAATACGACCGCTATATTGTTGGCGGAGCGGTTCCGGTAACCGGAGACCTGAAACTTGAGCCGATCGACCCCCTGAAGGCTCAATACTTCTGCGAACGGCGTGAATTGGGAATTATCAATGTCGGAGGGAGCGGGAAGGTTACCGTCGATGGAACAATCTACGAGCTTGACTTTAAGGAGGCATTGTACGTTGGAAGGGGGAGTAAATCGGTGATCTTCTCGTCGCTGAACTCCGGCTCGCCGGCCCGTTTCTATATCAATTCAGCTCCGGCACATAAAGAATATCCTGTAAAGAAGGTCACTCTCAACGATGCCGAAGTGGTGGAAGCCGGAACCATGGGAGAATCAAACGCCCGTACAATCAATAAATTACTGGTCAATTCAGTGGTGCAGACCTGTCAGTTACAGATGGGAATGACGGAACTGAAACCCGGAAGTGTCTGGAACACCATGCCGGCGCACACCCACAGCCGCCGGATGGAGGCCTATTTTTATTTCCAGGTACCTGAAGGACAGTCGATATGCCATTTTATGGGTGATCCGAAAGAAACACGTCATATCTGGATGCAGAATGAAGAGGCTGTTTTATCGCCAACCTGGTCCATTCACTCGGCCGCAGGGACTTCAAACTACATATTTATCTGGGGAATGGCGGGTGAAAACCTTAACTATGGCGATATGGACGTTGTGAAACCAAATGAACTGAGGTAATAAAGGAAGATGTCGATATTGCCTGTATGTGTGGATCGCAACTGTCTTATGACAACTGGCGTTTCTTCAGAATAAAGTAGTATCTGATTGATGATAAAAAGCCTCTGTAAGGGGCCAACTGCCAGACGTCAGCTGCCATTAGCGGGTTGCCAACTGCCAGCTGCAAAATTAAAATAACAATAAAATTTAAATGTACAGCATATGAAAATGTTTGATCTGACCGGGAAAGTAGCCCTCATTACAGGTGGAACTCACGGTATTGGTATGGCTATTGCCAAAGCGCTGGCGCAGGCAGGTGCGAAAATCTGTGTGAATGATCTGCTCGAGGATCGGCTGGTGGCCTGTAAAAAAAGGTATGCAGAGGTGGGTATTGATGTTTTTACGGTGGTTTTCGATGTTACCAAAGAGGACGATGTGGACAAAGGGATCGGAATCATTGAATCTGAGGTTGGCCCAATTGATATTTTGGTTAATAATGCGGGAATAATTAAACGGATTCCTATTCTCGATATGCCGGTTGAGGATTTCAGACAGGTTATTGATATTGATCTTATTGCCCCTTTTATTGTATCCAAAAGAGTTGTTCCTTCAATGATTAGCAGGGGAGGGGGAAAAATTATCAATATGTGCTCGATGATGAGTGTCTACGGACGGAACTCTGTTTCTGCCTATGCCTCAGCCAAGGGGGGGCTTAAGCTCCTTACTGCCAACATGTGCTGCGAATGGGCAAAACATAACATTCAGGTAAACGGAATTGGTCCCGGATATATTGCCACGTCTCAGACCGAAGCCATCCGTGTCAACGGTCATCCATTCAATAATCTGGTGATGACCCGTACACCTGCCGGACGGTGGGGAGATCCTGAAGATCTGGCCGGCGCCGCGGTATTCCTCGCTTCAGCTGCCAGTAACTATGTGAATGGTCATCTGCTGTTTGTCGATGGCGGTATCCTTGCTAATTTCGGATATGTGGCCGGGGAAAACGAGTTACTTGGATAAAAACCTAATTCACTTATGGTTAACGGGAAAAAGCAGAATATGTTATATCATCCGGAAACCAGAATGATTGAGCTTAACCTGCATGCTGAACCATAAGGATCTTGCCGGAATGAGGCTGCAAAAGTGGTGAAAGGTACCTTGGTTTGCTTCTACCTTTCACCACCAAAGCTGTAATAATTTTTAATCAGATACATATTTAAGGAATTCGTATAATTTTTAACTTACCAATTCTAAAATTTGGCTACTCAGCCTCTTGCCCTGTTTTCTTTTTTTCTCGCGCAGAGTCGCCAGGCCGCAAAGTAAAAAATACTACATCATATCTTTTACTAAGTAATTGAAAGCAACGAGTCACTTTGCATCCTGAACCATTTTATGAAATGCTTTTCGCTGAACTTCACCGGCTTCCGCGTATTGTGTGACCCCTTCCCGTTCCGATATGGTGCAGAATCTGGCATAGGTTCCATCATATTTTGCGAGTACGGGGGAGCGTCTGCACTTCAGATACAAAACAGGAAGTGAGGCCAGCTCAACACGTTTTAAAACGTCCGCATTGTCTGCCACCTTTTTGGCCTCTTCAAAGATTTCATAGGAATCTTTTATAAATTGATCCGAAAAAATGCGGTCATCGGGTGAGAGGTTTGGGTGAATATGTGTTTCCGGGGTAATCCTTCCCTGGAGGAGATCAAAATACTGTCGCACAAATTTTCCGGCTCTGCCATAATAGCCATTCATAAAATCACCCATAACATCCTCTGCATTACAACCGGGATTCCAGAAGAGCCGTGCAATCAGGTAAGCCCTGAGTTCCGCGAATTCACCACCCCTGCACTGGTAAGCCCCCTGTTCCATAATGCCGATGGAATTGTTATCCCTGAACGTTTGAATGTTTGGCTGAAGAACCTTGAAATTGGGATATGGAAGAATGTAATGGGCAAAATCAACGACATAGTCCCAAATGTAAAGGTGCGGCGCCAATACCGACCAGCTCCTGAGGTCATTCAGAAATGACTGGTTTTCAGGACAGGATTTGAAATCGTGGGCAAAGCAGCACTCAATACTACACAACCTGACGACGACATTTTTGCGGGGATGGATATATTTTGGGGGAGTTCGGGTATACAAATAGGCCAGGGTTCCAATAAACTTATCCGGAAATTCTTTTTCGACCGACTCTGCCACCTGATTGATGAACCAGATCAGAATTCCGGATTCGCCCCCTTCACGCTTTACTATCTCCTGGCATTTCTCACACTGGCATGGATTAAAGCAATCGTTTTGTGAAACATCATAGATCAGCTCCTCCGGACTTTCGCGCATCCGTTTTTTTATCCTTTCTGTGATTATTTTCAGGACATCGGGATTCGAAAGACACAATTGAGCCTCTAAATGAATCCGTTTGCCGCCAATCAGACTATAGTATTCGGGATGATCTTTGAAAAATTCGGAAGGAGGCATTAACGGATAAAAGGTATGCACAGACCAGTAACTCTCAACTCCACCCGGCTGCTTCCGGTATCCCATGGCGCCATTCACTCTGTTTCTTGCGGCCCACTCAGGATTGAAAGCTTCGGCATAGAAGTCATTCCGTACTCTTACACCCGGTTGCTCAGAATGTTCAAAACGATTAAATACCAGTTCATCTCTTTTCGGAATATTACTGACCCCCGGAGTGTACCAACGGCACCCAAACTCATTTTCAAGGAATGACATTACGCCGTACATTGTTCCACGCAATTTCCCGCCATAAATTAAGATATCGGGACCTGAGCTGAAGTATCTGAAGGATTCATCCGCATCGGCCGGCCTAATTTCTCCGGTTTTTTCTTTGATCCGGTTGTTGAAACCAATAATAATCTGATGGCCCTGGTAAGGCTTTTCCAAAGGTTCAATGGCCAATTCAACGCCACTGATCTCTTTCATCCAGTGCTGAAGTTCACCGGCGGCCCATTTCTCGGATTCTGACGCTTGCCCACTGATGGCAATTCTGTAGTCAGATTTTCCGCCCGAAAACAGCGTATAATTAATCCGTTTCCCGGCAGAAAAGGAAAATTTTCGGAGGATTGTATCTCCATTTATCAGGTTGATCCGAACGGAGGCGATGTATGGCTGAAATTCATCGGTATTGAGGTTTATATTTCCGCAGAAACCGGCGTTGCGCCGTTCTTTTGCAACAATCTGTTTGCGGTGATCAAGAATTTCAAAGTCCATGTTTCGGATAACCTGTTGCAGAACCGGATTGACAAATTTTGAAGTCACCATGGCCTGACCATTCAAATCGGCGGCTACGGTTAAAAGACCACCCCGCTCTGCAAGATTATTCAATGAAAATGGGAGGAACCGGGCGCAAAATCCACCGTTTCCGTACCGTTCTTCAATCTTGAAAAGGAGGGTGTTCTTCCCTTTATTTAAACGCACCGGGATCAGATCCCCATCCACATGAATTCCCCGTGGGGTGTGGTATTCCCAAACTTTTAAACCGTTTAGCCAAACACAGCCCCCGTCGTGGGTACCCAGACCAATAAACCATAATCCTGTGTCTTCCGCCTGGATTTCAGTATATCCGTATGAAAATACAGGATCCTCGAACCCCACCGATTTGTCGAGCGTAATGATTGAATCGGGCGAAGTATAAAGCTTCCATTTTGCAAAACCTTTGGGGTATTTCACGACATCCCCCGCTTTGATGGTCAGATTCTTTTCACCTCCCGCTTTTATCAGATAGTCAGCGGTGAAGCCATCCACGAAACCCGGAAGGTATTCCATCGATTGTTTGGGATCCTTCGGCCGTTGCAGCGGGATGGGGCCACAGAGCAGCCATGATCTTATCCACTCTCCGGGAACAACCTTTTTCATTGACAACGGCTGTGAATCTGCCGATCCTGCACAGAAAAGAATAACGAACAGGGCTAGGAGAAATTTGCTATACATGATGTTTAATATTGCTAAGGTTTGACAATTATGACATTCTGCATTGGAACATTAAAACCCTCGGCTGATAAAATTGTAGATTTAAGCAACTTATCAGCGGGGCATTCGGCCGTCACTGTGTGGGTTTCACCAGGTAACAGGGTGAAGTATCCATCCGAAATGTAAGCCGGTAAAATGCGTTTTCCGGTCCCGGCATTTCGCAAATTAAGTTTAATGGAAACTGCCAGTATTTTTGACGGATTGGAAAGGATAAATGTATATTTCTCCATCTTATTTTCCTGTTTTCTTCCGGTTAATTTCCCCGCGATCCTGACAGGAGCCAGTTTATTTAATCCCTTGAAATCTCTCTTCCCGTCGGCTGTCCGGAAATAGGTATTCTCAGAGAGCTGCTCTCCGGCACCTGTAAAAGTCTGCATCCTGGCGATATAGACGGGGGGTAGATTATCCGGAATTTTAGCCAAAAAACATTTGATCAGGCTGTTTGCTTTTGAATCGTTAACGCCCGATTCTCTAAATATTTCTTTGGCATTAAGATCGTAAACTGTCAGTTCAGTCCGGATCCCCCGGAAATCCTTCAAGGTATTGTTGATGAAATAAATGTCATTGGTATATGGCTGAAACTGGATGTGCAGTGGTTCACACGCTTTTTTGCTTCCATAAAAAACACCATTTGTTTCATAATCAGATGAATATGTTTGCCATACGGTACTTGGCCAGGCCGGATGGGTCATCCACAACAACAAGCCGCTGCAGGAGTTCCATAACCTGTAGTTCCAGACCTCAAAGATCTCGCGGTAGATCTCGTAGTTTAACATCTGGGCATTACGGCAGAACTCCCTGAGGTTCGAATATGGACCATATTGATCTTCAATGGCCTGGATATAATCTTTTTGACCCCGGTGCAGATCGTGATAATACCAGGCATCACCAATCGGCCAAAGGTCCTCCTTTGGCATCATCTCCAGCATCGTTTCGGCGACCGGTATTGCAGGGCCTCCCGTTTCGGTATTGAAGCCCTCTTTATGATGGATCTCCTGATTCACAAAATCGGTATAAAACCACGGACCGCTGTTGGCAAGGTTGTTTTTGATCGAGCTGGAATGATAGATCCGGGTACCGTCCAGCCTCGCCTGCAGGATATGCAAACTGTCATCGAGCGCCATGGCAGGATTACCTTCGTTACGGCCACACCAGAGGGCTATGCTGGGATGGTTGCGGTAACGGCACATCACATCGCGTGTATTATTGAGCAACAGCTGGTTGTCCCAGGGATCAAGATTCCAGTTTTCGGTACTCATCCATAAGTCATTCCAGATCAGGAGCCCGTATTCGTCGGCCAGATCATAGAACACTTCCTCGGTACTTTGACCTACCCAATTTCGTATCATGGTAAATCCTTCATCCTTATGGAGCCGGAAATAGGGTTCGAGCTTTTCGCGTGAGATGCGTTTCATCGCCTCATCCATACCCCAGTTGCCGCCTCTGCAATAGATCGGCTGACCGTTTACCTGTATTACCAGATACGGGGCTGAGCCGGGAGTTAACCCCTTGTCAAATAACACTGTATCCTTCAGGTCAGGAACGAAACCAATCTGAACCCCACCCGCAAGGCGGCGGCTCTCATAACTGTGATGTCTGTAGGTGATTATTTTCTCCGTCCTGGCCCATACTTTCAGCGGGTTCAGATTTACCCGTACGTTCTGGCGGACCTTCAGATAGTCGACCGTAAAATCATAGCTCATCTCCCGGATTCCAAACCTGACGACTTTTTCATCAGAAACTATGTTTTCATCATCGGTTACCTTAAGTTTCAGATGGTAGAGTTCCTGTTTGCCGTAACCATTTGGCCACCAAAGACGCGGTTTCTGAAAATTAAGCTGTGAAAATTCAGAAGGAGTAAAAACAACCAGCTTTCGTTCCCCGCCATTCAGGATGACCTGTTTTGAAAATCGGACAGATTCAATTTCGCCCGAAAGGGTATAGGTTTTCGGTGACCCACTGCTGTTGCTCAAGGTTGTTTTAATGGTAATCCGTGCGCTGGTGGTATCGGGCAAAGGAAGATCAGTAATTACCTGGGGATCTGTAATCCGGGCATCAGAAGTGACTTTTAGCCTGACATCCTGCCAGATACCCATGTTTCGGTCGCGTATTCCGGGGATCCAGTCCCACCCTTCAGTACACACAAAAGTAGGACCGTCATAGCAAAGCACCCCCCCGTTCGGGCCTGAACCCTGAAGATTTTCTTCATGCGGAATTCCCGGGTGAGGAGGAGGGAGGATATGCACGGCCAGAATATTGGCTTCGGTTTTATGCAAAAGAGAGGTGATATCGAATTGTCCGCGGATAAATGCGCCGGTTATTGAACCCAACAGCGAGCCGTTTAGCCAGACATCCGCTTTATAATTAATCCCATTTAAAATCAACTGTATTCTTTTATTTTCTGTCCCGGCCGGAAGTGGCAAAACCGTGCGGTACCACCAGTCTGTCCGGCATAGGGTATCGGGGATGGAGAGGTTATTCAACCCATAAAGGGGATCGGGATAATAACCTCTGTTGACCAGGGTTGTGAGGATCGTCCCCGGAACAGTGGCATTCATCCATGAATCAGTAGAATAGGCAGCCCTGGTAATTTCCGGACCTGTTGAATTGATTTGTTTTGCCGCTGCAAGTTCCCATCCGTCAGAAATGATCCATTCATTATCCGTGCAATTGAGCAGCTTAGTTACCGGCACTGTTTTTGGAAGCACTTTGGACGGGATGACCGATACACGCGATTTTGGAAGATCTGCAGGATTTTGCGGAACGCGCAACCCCTTGTTCTGTGCAAAAAGAGAAGGCAGCCAGGCAAGAATTAAAATAAATGCAAAAGTTGTCCGCTTAGGAAATAGGGAAATACACATTCGTTGATTCATAGGTTATGTTTTATAAAAATCTTTATTCATTACGAAATCTGAGCCGTATAATGCCGAATTTATTTTTTTCTTCTTTTGACCTCCCCCGACCCCACCAAAGGAGGGGAGTAAGAAGTAATTATTTAATAATTAATACAGAGCATATTCCCTTTGGGGAGATTCAGAGGTGAAAAACTCTGAATTTGAAATTTATTATAGTAAATTTCATTTCCCCGGTTACTTGGTTAACTCTGACTATATTTTCTTTGCATTCAGGGCCTGTTTTACCTTGCATTACCTTTAATCTCAAGGATAAGTACACTACCTGCAGCCATTTTTTCCTTCCTGACAAAGGAGTCTGAATTGTAACTCTTCGCTGTGCCGGCTCCGGCTCCGTCGATCACCGTTACATGATATTTTTTGGATGGGGGCAGTCCTGATTTATTACAATCCACCTGATAACTAATCGTATGGGCAACACTATCCAGGTTGGTAAATACCAGGCCCAGAGTCCCATCCTCACCCTTCCAGGCGGAGTGTGAAACAGCGGCCATCTCTAATTTTTTTTGATTTTCACCCAAAGGAACCTGAAGCAACGGATTGTCACCATCCAGCTTTGGAGGACGGACCATTTCACCAAAGAACAGGTATTTCCTGACCGATTCCTTGGCCAGTGACTTGCAAAGAACCTTCAGATATTTAGCCTCCGGACTCTCCAGATTCACAATGTTCGGATCAAACCATCCCATTTGCTGGCCCCAGATATACATCCGGGCGTTCCCCATTTTAAAGGCTAATCCAGAACTGCCGGTACCCTGTCCATAAAGTAAGCAGTATCCGGAATAGACATAATCAAACAACGGGATATGGTCAGGGAAGATGTTGTACACATTACAAGCCAGTAATCCGTCGAAGACATCAATATAGGGTTCTGCAAAATCCTCGGTGGTCAAAATTATCTCCGGATTGACCTTGCGGGCCGTTTCGTGGGTTTGCTCAATCCCTTTCCGGTTGCCGTCGATCCAGTGATGCCCTCCGCCAGGCGGATGACCATGCCGGGGATCGAAGCAATAGGCGGGCTGGCACGAAGCCGTCTGATCCATATACACCCCGTTCACGCCCAGTTGAGAAACCATTCTTGTAACTGTTTCAGATAGTTTATTTTGCCAGGTCTTCGTTGTCGGGCACATCACTGCAAAAGGATTATCCGCCCAGTGTTCCTTGACTATTGCAAGGTCCTGCCAGGCGCAGGTATTCCATTTTGAATAACTGATCAAATCATCCAGCATCAGAAATGGCGTTTTGCAGGCGGCCGGTTCCGGATGTTCGCTGGCCCAGCTTTTAGAATTCATATCCCAGATCCGGCTGTTGATATAAGGGACAATTTTTACCCCTGCACTTTGAAACTGCTTAGCCATACTTGAAAACCCCTGAATCGGAGGGAAGTAATCGGGATAGTAGGTGTCGAATGGATTCTCAGTCCAGCCATACCATTGAAGTACGGTCGGGACATCGAGGAATTTTGCGAGTGGAATCAGTTTATTGGTTGCCAACCCTTCAGTCCAGGATACAAACCATATTGGGGTACTCAGATACCACTTCGGGATATCATTCCGTTGTGAGAGTTTTCCCTTTGCACACCATTTCTGATTTGTTACCCATTGGCGATAAATCTTGGATGCGGTTATCCAGTCTCCTTCATAAACTCCGACTACCGCCTCGTAAGGCATCCGGTAACTGCTCTGGACTCCCGGAATACCCATCCCTTCGGGATAGTTCCGGATGCTGTATTTCAGAGTCTTATCCTTTTCATCAACATCATAACCAAATTTTTTCACATTGGCTTTCGGATCGTGAGCAGCAAGATACAATCCATTGTTATTCTTTGCGTCAAAAAGGGTACTAAATTGCATGTTACACCGGGCCGACGGATAACTCATAACCTGGGGTGGCCGGGGATCATCTTCTGATTTTCCGGGTATCCGTTTAACCGGATTTTTCAACAGACAGCCAATGAAATCGGGGTAGACCAATTGCATCTCTTCACTCTCCGGTGCGCTCATCCCTTTGATCGAAGGGTAGGCGACCTCCCATGTTCCGAATTTATTGCTGTTGTTTTCCACATTAATCTGCCAGTAAGCGAGTGAGGTTGTATCGAGCCTGACTGTTGCATCTACATTTACCGACTTTTCCTCAGTATCCAGTGTGATCCCTTTCCAAAACAGGTGCAGCGTGAGGTTGGTTCCATCTGCCGATTTTTCAATCGTATAGCTCCTGGCACATTCAGCGTTGTTATCAATCTTCACAATCCGGTTGGAAGCGTGCTTGAACTCTATTTCCCACAACGTGCTTCCCTCCATTTGCCCGGACATAAAATCATGATCCTTTTGAATATTTTTTATGCTGTACAAACCGAATCCGTCATCTTTGAAGAACTTCAATCCAATAATTCCATTGGATATCGCTATCCCGGTTGTGGTTTCCTGGACCGAAAAGGAGAGCTTTTCCCGATTTTCACCTGACGTCAGTGCCATGACATCAAACGCGGAACTCAATGAAATAAAAAGAAAAAATGTGAACAGCCTAACCGCAAAAGTAAAATTGCAAAACATTCGAACCTCCTTCTTTATGCTGTATTTGTCTTTCATAAATATTCTGTTAAACATTATCGACTATTCAATAAACTACTCCTTCAGACAGCGTACAGAAAACCCGAGGCTCTTGCCATAGCTGTAACTCCCCGTATATCCGGCAATGGCGGTTAAATACCTTGTCCAGGACATGTAAGGATTTAACTCCGAAGAGCTCCACCACCCACCGTAAATGCCAAAGTGATTGAATTCACCGTTGATGCTTCGGTAACTACCCGGGAGGGCTGTAAAACCTGTTTCGTTTGTTGCACCTCTGTTGGGGGCTTGCCAGTGTGAAGCGCCTGTTTCCTTGAGTTTACCTCCGGCAACCTTAAAACCGCCCAGATAATTTATTAGCAGAGTCCATTCTGTATCAGAGGGGAGACGCCACCCTTCCGGACAAACCTTGCGCCCATCCATAATGGCATACCAGGTATATAATCTGCCATAAACAGCAACATTTGATTTATCTCCATTAGAAGGCCACTGATATTTTGGAGCGCTTTCGCCTGAGATATCCAACGTGGAAGGAATGGTTGTTCCAATGATATCTCCATTTCGGTATTTAGTTACCTTCAGATTCTCTTTCATCCAGACCTGGCTCCCGATATTTACGGTTTGGTAAGCATTCCCCTCAATGTCGGTCACGGAATGCTTGTCCTGGGCATTCAGACCGGTTAATCCAAAGGCCAAGAGCATTAAAATGAATAATTTGAATTTTTGGTATTGCCTTTTCATTCAGGGTTTTTAAGTTTAAGATTAAAAAACGTTTCAAAAAAAGTATTTTATTCAATGCCACTGTCAGAGACAAATATATTTTAATTTGGTTTGATCCTAAAACGACTAAGTAATTGTGAATGAATATTGTTCAGTTTTAAATGGTGTTATGAATTGATTATCAAAGACATAGAACGTTTAAAATACGATTTTAAATCATTCCGCTTATTTAAATCAGTTGACCCGCAGATTTTAAATAGTTGAAAATCAATTCTATTCATTTTTGAATCGTATAAAAATCATACACTATCTTCCAGCGAAACTCCTCTCCCGGTTTTACCTTTATTTTGAAATATGGTTCGGGGCACAGCGTAGTTGAACAAGCCCAGAAAACCAGATTCATCAGAGGCTGGTCACCACTAATTTTCACTCCGGCTCCTATACTTTGGTTTTCCACTTTTATGTGCCAATCCGTTGTACTCTTATTAAACCCCTCGATGGCGCCGCAGTAAACGGTTTCACTGGTTTTCAGATTTCGCAGGAATACGATTTTATTGTCTTTAATTTTAGCCAGTTCGCCGAATCCTGGACCTTCTCCGTGAATGTCAAATGGAAATGCGACTGAAAAACCAGGACCAACTGGCTGCTTGTCAATGAAAAAGAAGTTGTGATTGTATACGTTTGTTTCTATGGTTCGGCTTCCTGTGTTTCTAAGTGTGTGGACAAGCACCAGCAGTGGTTTCCCTTTCTTCAGCAAAACTGTCTTTTCATACCTGCAGGAGTAATTTTTATCCTTCAGTTCATGTATAAACCTGATCTGGTCAGATTCCGTTTTTACGATCCATTTACCGGCATTCACAAGGGGATAAAATCCGCCCGATGCATAAGGTCGTTCATCTGGTTTGGAGAGGATACCTACCCCAATTTTCATAAAGCGGCCTCCTGGTTTAGTATCCGCGTAATCCAGCGGAGCGAAATCTTCGGCCGGGCCCGTTATCGTGTCGTGAACATCGCGGTCATTTCCAGAGAACCACCGTCCAAAGAATTCATGGTTGCCGTAAACCAGACTTTGAATATTTCCGGACCAGTCGAACCGGGTGCCCCGGTAATGACCATGAACGGAATCGGGAAGGTAAAGTTTGGCGAATATCAGGTTGTTGGTGATCCCGGTCGGTGGAAACTTCACCAGGGACTCTAAGTTTTCAACCTTTTCCCCTGCGGTTAGGCTATTAATAAATGCAAGATTGAAGATGAATAAAATTGATAAAAATGGAAGGATTGTTTTTTTCATTTTTAGGTTAATCGTTAATTTATCCGGAGATAACCGGGTATAAATTTAAAGTCGTTCTGATAGACAGAGGACTTTAAATAATTAGGCACAGATTAAACAATTCATTTTATTCCGTTTCAGCCATGAATACTTAAGTAGTTGTCAATGAGTAATTTTTGATGTTATTTCGAATTGACTATCTGTGATATGGAAAGATATTATTACGACATTAAATCATTCCACATCGTTAAGCCCTGTTGTAATATCAAAATATTGAATAGAAGGAAATTAACTGAAATATAATCGGTACACCCATCTCCAGAAGCACCTTATCTAATGAAATTTGTAGCAACTTTTTTTTCTGCCACAGGTTCGTCGATCAAACCCGTTGTCGCTTCCTTCATTTTTAACAACCAGGCCATATTTTTACCCAATACACGCATGATCTGTTTCCCCTCCAAATCCTGGTTTACCTCGCCTTCACCTCTTCCATGAATGACATTCCAGTAATTGGCTGTGGCAATGATCATTTCTGAGTAGTTCAGATAATGGTTCATGCTGTCAAAGGTTGCAGATCCACCTGTTCTTCTGAGCGCAACAACCGCTGCACCAACTTTGTGCCTGAACAAACCACCGTTGGATCCCGAGACATAAAAAACCCGGTCTAAAAAACTTTTCATTGTCCCTGCTATTCCGGCATAGTAAACCGGTGAGCCAATAATAATGCCGTCAGCGCTTTTTAACTGCTGAATCCACTTGTTCAGGTCATCGGTTTTGATTGAACATTCCTCATCCCTGTTGACCGCACATTTACCACATGCATGACAGCCATGGATCAATTTATGCCCGACATGGATAATCTCAAAATCAATTCCTTCAGCAATAATTTCGTCACCAACCATATTAAGCGCCTGAAAAGTGTTTCCACCTTTCTTAGGACTTCCGTTTACCGCAATTACTTTCACTTGAATAAAATTAGGTTAACTTACTTATTTATAAACTATTGGCTCTTTTGGAACCTTCTTGGATTTATTCATCTTTTTTGTGAACCTTAGTTCATGAGGGTATCATTTGAATTAAATTATTATGCTTACCAGATGAGCAAAGATATTAATCAAAATTAAAAAAGTAAGAGGTAATTTAGGTATGAAGGTTAGGATATTTTAAATCCGGGTGCACACAATCCTATTTAAGCTTATTTCCTGAATTAAATTATTGGGTTATTCCAATTTCAGGGTGCCTCCACCTAACCATCGGAGATATTCCGGTGTTTCTGTTTTTTTCAGGATTATGTAAAAGCTGATTAATATTAGCATTGTTTAATTTAATATGATAATTTTGATGAATTAAGTTCCAGACTTCCCTGATTTCTTTTTGTATTTATTGTAAAACCACTAAATTAAACCAAGATGAATGGCAAATTATTGTATATTAATATTTTAGCAGGTATTTTGCTGCTTGTTTCCGTAAATGGCTGCACAAAGGACGGTGCACATAATCAGGTAACTACGGCTGTGGATAACACGACTCTGCTGGGAAATTCGGCAGAAAAGAATGCTGTGATTGCAGTCTCAACCTTTGAGGGTATAAATCAGTTTGCCCAGGCGGGATTTATTTCATCCAACTTAAAAGCGGGTAGTATCTCATTTGGCAGTTGTCCGGCAATTATCGTTAATTATACAACCCCTCCTTACTCGGTTACACTTGACTGGGGAACTGCATGCACCGGTATTGACGGCGTAACCAGAACAGGGAAAATCGATATAAGTCTCAATGGAATTATGACAGTAGCCAACAATGTAGCTACGATGAAGATTGAAAATTACATGGTTGATGGAAAAATAATTACCGGTACAACAACCATAACCTCAGCCGGTCCTAACCCGGGAAATGGGTGGCCAAGATATGATATCGTCACGGAAGGGAAGATTCAATTTGCCGATAAGAGTGTACTTACCTATAAATACGACGGAGTAACTCTTCAGGCTGAGGGAACAGCTACTCCGACCGTTTTGACAGATGATATCTGGAGAACTGAGGTTCACAGTGCAAGCGGTGTCAATCAGGACGGTACCACCTGGACCGCCAAATCCACAAAAGTGATGATCAAAAATGGCGACTGTAAATGGTACAATAGCGGCACCTTTGAAATTACCCCTTCAAAAGGGGATATGATTACCATTGATTTTGGAACGGGTACATGTGATAACAAAGCTACCATGACAAAAGGCTCAGTTACAACAGATATCACACTTGATTAGTCTGAATATCAATTTATTATTTCTCAAAAAGACAAGCTTCCCGTTTACAGGAGCAATTTTACCGATACGATACTGTATGCAGTGATAATCAGGTTGACAGACTTTTTATCACTGCTTAACAGCGTTGCAATTGGTTCCATATTCTTTGTTGCATCGGTTTCCACGGCAGCAGCGGTACTGATTGCCAATGGAGATGTGACCTGCAATAATACCGGGGTGGATTTATTGTTTATTATGATTACTGTCAGATCATTGTTCCCTGCGTAAGCGGTAGACAATAAGCCGCTATCCTGTATGGTTGCGGCGATTCGGGTTCTGCCGGTCGCGTATTTGGCATAATGGGAAAGGATATAGCCCCTCTTGGTCGTTTCCCCTGCTGCTACCGGACTTCTTGGATCGGTATCGGCAACCATGGAGTAATATCTTTTTAAATACCACCACACATAGGCGTTGAAATTTGCCGCCATGCAGTCGTTGATCTCTTTGGCGATATTCGTCAGGGAAGGAGCCCACAACCAATCATATCCATTTGTTTCTGAATTCAAAAGATGCTCGGTCATCCAAACTTCTTTGCCTTTTTGTTGTGCCAGAGGATAATCAGTGAGACCGCTTCCATAGATATGACCGCCAATAATATCAAAGTTATTTACCGTCGTGATACTATTCAGCAGCGGGTCGGTATAATTCCGATCAAAGCGGAAAGATTCCGCTGCTATCGTTTTTACATTGCCCAATTGATGTCCATAATCTTTGACGAAATTAAAGATCTCTGAAGGGGTAAAGCTGCACCAATTCATATCCGGTTCGTTCTGGACAGATATCGCATAGAGATTCAGGCCATTGGTGGCCGAATATGCCACAAAATCCTTGAGATGGGTCGCATAATCTTTATAATATGCCGGAAGTAAGTATTTTGTAGTTTGGGCAGGATCAAAGGCTGAGGTACGTGTGCCGGTCAGGCTGGCAGGAGGCTCCCAGGGCGATGCGAAAACGAGAGCACCCAGGTCCTGGGCCTTTTTTGCTACTGCCATATCTGTGTTCCAGTCAGCCTGATCAGGGTACACCATCATTCGGACGATATTGTAACCTAACCCGCTTTGGCTGTACATTTTCTCCGTTTCCGCAAGAGTGATCTGATTGGCGCTACCCACCCAGGCAGGAGGGTCGATCATGCCACCGAAACCGGTCACCTTCTGATACGTCAACGACGGATTGAGGGTCATGGTCACAGGTACGGCAATATTCTGCACAATTGATATCTTGCTTGTTGCACCTGAGGTGATATTGGTCAAAATAATATTCTGACTTCTCGAACCTGATGTCAGATTGTGAGTGACATTAATCGTTATATCGGTCCAGCTGTTTGAAGTAATTTCATTCCCGCCAGCAGCAGAAGAAAATCCGGTGATAAAATTATTCCCTTCGGAAGAGATTTTCCATTGCGCGCGTGACCATTCAATGCGTATTTTTATGGTGTCGTCAGCTGCAGAAGCCGTCGTTTCCGTTGTGATAAACCGAGCGTAATTCCCCGATGAATCGCCCTTTTCCTTACTGCAATTGCAGAAAATAATAGGGCAAATCAGAATAAGAGAGAGCTTTAAGAATAAGAGTTTCATTCGTGTAAAATATGCAGGTTAATCTGAGTTTATGCGAATGAAGTCATACATAATTCTTCATGAATAGGCGGATTAAGACTGATTTAACCTTATTAATCAGTATAATAACACACCTTTAAGTTCAAAAGTCAATCATCCGGGGCTCACCTGATCGTCACTCAGGAAAAGACGGAACAGTTTTTCCCCACCATTTTATCCAGCGTAAATAATCAACTGATTCATATGGACTTATCGTTACCTTTGTATTTGCTGCCGTATCCCTGCAAAGGAATTTTTTCACAAATGCGGTTACCTCCGGATACTGGCTGGCTGGCAGTGAACAATGGGAATGTCCGCCAACAATAGAGAAGCCAAACCGGTCGGCTATTCCGAATGTTTTCCATACCTCATGGGCGGCCCTGCATGAGACATAGCCCGATTCACTGGCCAGCCATTCATAATCGGGATTTCCGAGACAAAGCAGGGCGCGTGGCGCTATCATTGCCATTAATTCATGGTGATCATAGGGCAGTTTTGAAACCGATTTGGCAAACCGGAACAACTCTTCCTTAAACCACACGTGACTGGTTCTCCCCAAGGTCTCCACTTTCCCCAGGGTTTCGGATACGCGCCAGGCAGCAGCTCCGCCACCTCCCGATTCCTGGGCTATGGTAAGCGCAATGCGCTCATCAAAAGCCCCTGCAAACAGGGCCATTTTGCCGGCAAAAGAGCAGCCGGTAACGGCTAAGTGTTTTAGATCTATTTTGATTCCCGGAACAAGTTCTATTCCGTCGATTAAACGGCTTACCCCCCAGGACCACGCACTGTAGGCGCCCATGGCAATAAGATCAGGATAAAGTTTGTTGATCGGTTCATTTCCGCGTTTTTGTCCCCACGCCATTACCTGCGTGAAGTTAAATGCGATGGTTGCGCAACCATTCCCGGCAAAGATTTCATGCGGAAGGCTACCCGAACCCTTGCCCATACCAATCACTGCAGGGTAGGGGCCTGGCCCGAATCTTGTACTGTCGGGATAGGTAATCTCGGAGGTCAGCGTTAGCGACTGACCATTTTTAATTATGGATACCGTTAGCAGGTTCGAATCCGAAATGCTGGCCGTAATGGTATCAGGACGAACAGGTTTTTCGCCAATTTCATAATTTTGAATCTCCCGGGCAATTTCAGCACGCCGTTTACTCCAGTTGCGGAATTTCGTGGAGCGTCCGTGCCGATCCGGCCTTTTGTAAGGATCTGTACCCGACCACATGAAGGGGTCAGTCAACGGCTGAATGGCTGGAAGATCGTTCAGGAGTGGTAAAACAGGCTTTGCAAAGCTTTCGCCGGTATTCTCAACGTTATAGACCAGCGGAATAGTTTGAGCGAACGAAACGGAAACCACAGAAGTATTCAGCAGCAGGAATAGCAGGATTGGTTTTGTACTCATTTCAGATTTATTCTGGTCGGAATTAGAAGCATTTCTTTAAGATTTACCGAAGTATTTACCGGGCCTGCAGCTCAATCCGGGCCTCTTTTATCCCGTTCGATTTTGCAGTTAAGGTTATCGTTCCTTTTTTGCCTGCCATTGACCGTACAATTACCAATGCCAATCCGTTAAAGGCATTGCGGTTGTGTGAGGCAAACGATTCCAGGTTATACGAATCTCCGTTGTCGGTTGCCACAATTTCTCCGGGTCCATCAATGCTGAACCTGATCGGGTTATCCGAACGTGGGACAAGAAGTCCGTTCTTATCGCTTATTTGCACGGTAATAAAGGCCAAATCTTTTCCGTCGGCAATAATCCGGGGGTGGTCGGCTGTTACCCGCAATTGTGAGGCTTCTCCGGTTGTTTTCATCACCTCTTCGGCCCACCTGATTCCGTTTTTGTAAGCGATCACCTTCAGTTCGCCCGGTTCATAAACCACTTCATCCCAGTGCAGGCGATATGCGTATTCCGCTTTTTTCTTTTTACCCAAAGATTTCCCGTTGAGGAATAATTCTGCTTCGTCGCCCGAAGTAAAAATGTGCACGGGGGTAACCTGTCCGATCCGTTCGGGCCAGTTCCAGTGTGGAAGAATATGAGCCATAGGTAGTTCCGGTCTCCAGTGTGCCTGATACAGGTAGAAGCGATCCTTTTTGAATCCGGCCAGATCGATGATGCCTGAATAGGAGCTCCGGGCCTCATAATAAGGGGTGGGTTCGCCAATGTAGTCCCATCCGTTCCATACAAATTCACCTGCCACATAAGGATGCTGTTCGAGTGAGCCAAAAACCTTATCGGCGGAGGAGCCAAAGTCTACCGCGTGAAGTTCGTAGCTGCTAACCTGGCAAATCCTGGAATCGCCGCCCCGGCCGTCACGGAGAGGAGCACTGATTTCCTTGGACACCGGGAACAGATAAATGCCGCGACTGCTGAAAGCGGAGGCCGTTTCGGTGCTGAGAATCATCTTTCCCGGAAATTTTTTATGGAATGCATCGTATTGCGGTGCAGTACGTATGCGGTCGGTTCCCTCAAATTCGGGGGATTGGCGAATCCCTTCACCCTGATAATTCAGGCCGATTACATCGGGAACTCCGGGGAGAGCCATGTCGGGTTTGGCGTAGTTCATTGCACAGGTTGCGGGTCGCGTAGGGTCTTCCTCCTTAACGATGTCGTACAGCCGTTTCCCGATGGCTGCCCCTTGAGTGCCGGTGTATTGTTCGCCGACTTCGTTGCCAAAGCTCCACATGATCACCGACGGGCAGTTCCTGTCCCGGCGCACAAAGGCGCGTGTGTCGGGTTCTGACCATTCCGGGAAGATCAGGTGAAAATCGTGGGGTGTCTTTTTTAGTTCCCACGAATCAAAAATCTCGTCGATAACCAGAAAGCCCAGCCGGTCTGTCAGTTCGAGCAATTCGGGAGCCGGAGGGTTATGTGACGTGCGGATGGCATTACAACCCATCTCACGCAATATCTCAAGTTGACGTTCTGCGGCACGGGTATTGAAAGCCGTTCCCAGAGCGCCAAGATCGTGGTGCTGGTTAACCCCTTTGATCAGGATGTGTTCGCCATTAACAAGCATTCCTTTGTCCGGATTAAATTCCACCGAGCGAATACCAAACCGGGTTTCATACGAGTCGATGATCCTTCCATTTTGTGATAACGTGGTCATTGCAATGTAACGATTCGGTTTTTGAGTTGGCGGCGGCCCCCAGAGGTTTGGATTTTTGATGATAAACGAGCCTTCGACCCGGTCACTTTTTCCTGCATCGACCCTTGAATCAGGCATTAATAAACTTGCAACGGCTTTCCCTGACTTTTGTCCGGCAGCATCCAACGCATAAATTACTGTTGTTGCTTCAATTTTTGCATCCGTTTTGCTGTTGTTGTCGATGGTAACTACCATATTGATTGTCGCAGAAGTCTTCGAAATATGGCTTGCAGTTAAAATGGTTCCCCATTGCCCAACATGAACGGGATTGGCCTTGATGAGCCACACATTCCGATAAATCCCTCCGCCGGGATACCATCGTGCAGAATTGTTTGGATTATCCAAACGTATTGCCAGTTGATTCTCGCCACCCGGAACAATGTAAGGTGTAAGGTCGACGCGCCAGGAGTTATAACCATAGGGCCAGCCGCCAACCAAATGGCCGTTCAGCCACACCATGGCGTATGACATCGCACCATCCACGTCGAGAAAGATAGACTTTCCGGAGTCAGAAGCGGGAATATCCAGTTTTTTCCGGTACCATGCCACCCCATTACTCGGGAGGCGCCCCATTCCCCCGCCAACTTCAGAATTCCATCCTTTCTGGAAAGGTCCTTTGATTGCCCAGTCATGGGGCAAATCAACACTTTCCCACAAACGATCATCGAAATTGCCCTGAACGAATGGGAAATTGCCTCCGGGATTCCCTTCCGGACGGATGTGGTGTTTGGAGGCGTCTTTAATAAATCTGTTACCGGCGGGTAAAATCCATGGCTTAAGCACATCCTGAGTCGTCTCAACTTTGACAGCCTCGGTAGGTTTGGAATCGGCTGCCTTGTTATCCTTATTGTCCCTGACTTCGGGACGCCCGTCATATATCAGATGATCCGCACTTGCTGCTGAATCGTATTTATAGAAAAGCCAGGTTTGATCAATTGAAATGCGCTCCCTGACAATACCCTTCGGTTGGTGCTTGTCGTGCTGCCGTGCTGCCAATGGTGGTGCACAGAAAATGAATCCGGTCAGGGCAATGAATATCAATTTCAAATGTTTCAACCACTTCATCTGTATAATTTTAATCGAATTATGGGCAGATTATTGCTCACTTATTAATTTGCAACTCCAAATAATTAACAGGTTCTTTTGCCGTCGATATCCTTAAAATCGATTTCATATTTTTCGCCATCGAACAAGGTGATTGTTGCGCCCAAAGCCGAATAGGCAGGAGTTATATCCATAATCTTTATATCCCTGATGGGTGATAATTCCTCTTCAGTCCATTCGCTGTCATCCATTTTATGCAGCATAACTGCGATCATTAATTCCATGGCAGGGTTCTTTGCCAGCCTTTTTTTATGGGCATAGATCACCGTACTCACCTCCGCCTCTGCATTCCGGTTGGTATGGACTAAACTTTCCAGTGTATCCCAGCCATGATAGATGATCAGGGCGATTCTTCTTCCGGGAACGGCGGCGGTTATCACTTTTTTTGATCCTTCTTCAAACTGGTGGATTACGGCCTTTTTACCATCCAGGTGAGGCATGCCGAAATGACCCAGGGTTAGTTCATATTCAAATGCCAGACGGGAACGGTCGACCCGGATAACTCCTCCCGGAATGGTTATCTCAGCCAGGTCAATGATATAACCTACCCCGTTGTTCGGTGGTTTTCGCATAATCGCCTGACGGTATAAAACATCCTCACGAACACCGTTATAAAGCATGCTCTGAGAGGTGGTATATGACTGGTTTTTATCGGAATCGTTTGCTACGGTTTGACCTGTGAGATAAAAATTGACATCATCACCTCTCATATCTCTTGGGTCGAGACTGCGGAAACTGTATTCCATCGATGTCCCTCCCCGGGGATTATGGTCTTCCCATGGAAAATGGGTATTGTATACGAGTTTGGAATAGTTTGGATCGTCATAGTAAACTTTCCCCGGGATTATTTCAGAAGTCCCTGTTTTACCATGGTTCACAAGAACGAGTCCCGGATTCTCAAGAATTACTTTATGGGAGTTGTTACCCAGCGTTTCCCAGATCCCCTCGTTTTCCTGGGAGGTCCAAAAGGGAGAATCGTCGGGCAGTGCAAGGCAAATAAAAGGGAGAAACATGAGGAACGGACTGCCTGCGCAGCTATAGTTTTGTACCATGTATTCCTTCTGTCCGTAAAATCCAAGGCTGGGAATGTCATTATAATAGAAATCTTCACGCGTGACAAACTGCAGCAGGGAACCTGAGCAAAGGCGCCTGGCCCAACCTGCATCAACCAGGGTTTTATCCTTCAACATGAAAGATACGGGGAAAGCCCCGGATACCCATGTCCGGTAACAAATACTTCTCGACCACATATTGATATAGCCATCCCGTCCAAAAAAGCTCGTGATGGATTCCATTAATTTCTGGGCCGACTTTTCAATTATTTCGGCGATCCCGGGATAGTATTCGTCGCCAAAAGTCCTGTTCCAAATAGTAGTATAAACGATGAAAAGACTGATTGAATAGTAATTATAGGTTTGTTCGAGGTACCACCCATTTCCCGAATGGTACGATGCCACCCATAACAGATGACTTTTCAGCAAATCATCATCAATCTCATATCCGTACTTTTTAAGGAATGAAAGGGTGATAATATTAAAAATCCGCCAATTGTTTTGAGTCGTTCTGTGGTGAGCCCATTTCGAAATGGTGATTACCATCTCTTCCCTTTGCTTTGGGGTGAAGTGAAACCAAATGGTGTCTGGCATCAAAAGCAATGTTTTAAATAAACCTCCAAATTCGCAGGTAAACTGGTAGTTGGAGTCAGGCAAATCCTCGGGTAATGGAAGTGAATTGGGGTGCCCCGGAGTAAGGGCATTGTAGATTTGCAAGGCATAGTAATCCCGAAGGTTGATTCCCTTGATCGTTGTTTCAGGGTCGATATGGATCAGCGGGCCGGCAAGGGTGAAGGTCCTTTCCAAAGCTTCAAAATCGGCTGACCGATAGCGCCAGTCAGGGGCATTTGGCTGCGGATAGGTTTTTCCGGGAACCGACGGAAATGTCAATGGCGTTTCAATGGAATCCACATGCTCGAAAGCCCTCTCCAGTAAATACTTCGCCAATTCGATATAATGTTTTTTTGTCATCCCTGAATGGGGACTTAACGCAAAGTCGGGATTGTTAACTTCAAATGCTTTTTTCATTTTTTTATAAATTCAATATCGATTGCACAGATTAAAAGTGATTACCCAAGGTTTAATAAAATTATTTATTTTTAAACTCCTGATATCAAACTTGTTATAAAACTTTTGGGTTGATAGTTGCGATCGAAGAGAAGCGGATAGTCTGTCCGTCCGGGAACCGGGAAATTGTTTTTCCACGATTGACCGTCCTGCACTCCCCACATGGTTACGCGGCTGATTTTGTCCTGATGTTTCAGAAACAGATCAAAGAATTCCTTATACCGTTTGGCATGCGCTTTTTCAATCTCTTCAGGTAAGCCATTGGTAAAAGGATTCAGCTCATTCTTATATTCGACGCGTGAATCAACATCAGCACCCTGGCGGTCTTTTGGACTTGGCAGGGCCGAAATATCCATTTCAGTAATATTTACCTTAACATTCAGATTGGCAAAAGCCAGCATGCTTTTTTCGAATTCTTCGATCTTCGGGAAATTCATGCTGCAATGGCACTGCATCCCGATTCCATTGATTTGGATTCCGTCTTTCTGAAGTTCTTTCACCATTTTTACCACACCTTCACGTCTTCCAGGAAGGGCCATCGAATAATCATTGTAATAGAGTTCAGCATCCGGATCTGCCTCGTGTGCGAACCGGAAAGCCAACTTTAAAAAATCAGGACCAATAATGGTATAAAGCTTGCTCCGGCGCCATGAACCATCGTCCAGAATAGCCTCATTTACCACATCCCAGCCATTCACCTTCCCTTTATACCTGCCAACCACCGTTTGAATGTGTTTCTTCATCCGGCTGATCAGCACTTCCCGCGAAACATCATTCCCCTTTTCATCGGTAAAAAACCATTTGGGCGCCTGCGAGTGCCACACCAGGTTATGGCCGACAATAAACATTTTATTTTTCATCCCGAATTCAACAAACAGGTCAGAAAGTCTGAAGTCAAACTCTCCTTCTACAGGCTGAAGCGGACCGCATTTCATGCAGTTTTCAGGTGTTATGGTATTGAAATGTTGTTTGATAATCCGGATAGAAGCTGTATCCCTTCCGGTAATTTGCCCCGTATTCATGGCTGTTCCTATATAAAACTTTCCCTCAAAGAGATCTTTCAGCCCTTTCCCTTTGTTAGCCGAAATTGCTGACAGGCTCATCACCAGAGTCAATGCCGTAAACGAAAAATGCTTACAAAAATAGTTCATCGGTTTTTTATTTAATAGCATTCATTGGTTCCAAATGGTGATGCCGGCAACCCTTCTGAATTGGATAAATTGGCTCCTTCAGGATTGTCGGCCCAGCCATAACGTACAGCCACCGGATTCGGGATCGTATCATTCCAGACAATCACTTTTTCCCCTTTAATTCTGGCCTGTGCCCAAGCGTATTTTTTGTCGGCTCCGGCAATTGCAAACTGCTTTAATGGTTTACCATCATTGGTTATTAATCCGCCTCCGCAACTGGTAAACGTGAGTTCGACAGTTTTTCCTTCCACTTTCATCGACTGATAGACCGGCCCCGAAGATACCACTTTCTCATCTCCATACGCGAGCTTTTGGGCTGCAAGGGCAAGACGGTACCCAACTTCTTTTTTCCGGATCGGGTGAATGTCGTTCTTTTCACCCAGCCCAATGGTAACAGCCATGGCGGTATTGGGTACTGAAAGGGTTTGAAGCTGCTGGTAACGAAGCGTGGCCCATCCTCCTTCTGACGGCTCTTTTTTCGGTTCCATAAAGTCGGGAAGCTGGACAAAGAGGAACGGAAGATTACCCTGACCCCATAGTTTCCGCCATTCCCCAATCAAGGTTGACATTACGGCTTTATATTGATTTGCCCTTCCGGCATTCGATTCACCCTGGTACCAAACCATCCCTTTAAGCGCGTAACTGACGATGGGAGAGAGCATGGCATTGTATAAACCAAGGGGTTCCCCCGGGAAAAAAGTTAAAAACGGGCTCGGATCACACCGGACACCGATATTGTATTTCCATGTTCCTTTGAGGTCATAGATCTGACCATCGACATCGAGCTGGTAGGGCTTTTCTTTGATAAAAGCACCCTCGCCTGTTTGGCTGACTACGCGAACCGTGATGTTGTTTTTACCGGCCTTCAATATACCAGGAGCAATGTTATAACGGCGCGGCGGATATTGGTAACTGGTGGTGCCGGTAAATCTCCCGTTCACAAAAACTGAATCACTGTCAACGATCCGTCCAAGTTCCAAAAGCGCCTGCTTTCCTGAACAGCTTGCAGGTAAAGTGATCTCTTTGCGAAACCATACCACCCCGTTTTCAAAATCTATTCCCGACCCGGCGAATGAAGATGGAAGCGTAAAGGTTGGCCAGGCAGAATCCTCGACTTTTGGGACGAGCCACGGAGTTGATTTTCTTCCAAGGTCACCCTTAGCCAACCTGCTGAACCATTTAGACTGTGCCGTTTGCTCCGAACTACATAGATTTTTCAGGTAGGTTGTGTCTGAAAGTTTCCTGGCAATGTTATACTGTTCGGGGAAGGCTTTTAATGACTCTTCACTGATCCATCCTTCGGCACTTGAGCCGCCGGCGGCACACTGAATAATCCCTACCGGAACGGCATATTTTTCATAAAGATCGCGGGCGAAGAAATAACCAACAGCCGTGTATTTAAGTATGCTTTGAGGATTGGCCTCTTCCCATTTTCCCCCTTGAATATCTTGTTGGGGGGTGTTGAAGTTCCATCTGACAGGTACCTGAAACAGCCTTATTTTAGGGTTTGCGCATGTTTTTATCTCATTTCCGTAAATTACGGCTACCCGGCTCATTGGTGTTTCCATGTTCGACTGGCCCGAGCAGAGCCAAACATCGCCAAACAGAATATTGTTTATCCTGATACGATTGCTGCCGGCAATTTCCATATCGAAAGGACCGCCTGCTTTTTGTGCCGGCAGAGTAATTAACCACTTTCCGTCAGGGGAAGTGGCCGTATTAAATGATTGGTTGTTGAACTGAAGCGTCACTTTTTCTCCCACCGAGGCCCAGCCCCAGATTTTTACCGGGACATCCCGCTGAAGGATCATTCCATCCTGGATAAGTCGTGGTAGTTTTATCTGGCCATAACCGGACATTGAAATGAGTAAAAGAAATGTAAAGAGTAATTTAACGGTCTGATTTGAAATACCCGAGAGCCGCTTCTTTTCAGTTATTAACGTCCGTCTCATTATTATGGTCGTTTAAATAATTTGCTTGAATCGTTTGTGCTTGAGAACCCCTATGTTCGCCAAAGGTTATTCTATGCCTTCAATGGGATGGATGGTTCCGTCAGCATTGTATTGCAGCTCTGCCACCTTAACACTTCGCAGCCATGTTTTGCCGCCCGAAGGTTTACTGTCGTGATAAAACAAATACCATTTTCCTTTAAACTCAACAATAGAATGATGGGAGGTCCAACCCACAACAGGTGTAAGAAACACTCCCTGATAGGTGAACGGTCCGTAAGGATTATCACCGATAGCATAACATAACTTGTGGGTATCACCGGTTGAATAGGAAAAATAATACTTGCCCTTGTATTTGTGCATCCACGAAGCCTCGAAAAAGCGCCGGTCGTTGTCACCCGATTTGAACAGATTGCCCGCTTTGTCGAGAATCTTTATGTTCCGGGGACTTTCGGCAAATTGAAGCATGTTCTTGCTCATCATAGCGATCTGTGGACTAAGGGCAGGGGAATCAGCAGCAGGTTGAGCGCCACATTCGACAGCTTTCCCATCTCGGTAACGCTGCAGCTGTCCTCCCCAGATACCTCCAAAATACATATAGCTTTTCCCGTCGGTATCTGTAAAAACAGCCGGGTCGATGCTGAAACTCCCGATGATCGGGTTTGTTTCAGGTTTAAATGGACCTTCAGGTTTATCGCTTACCGCAACACCAATTCTAAAAATGTCGGTTTTGTCTTTAGCCGGAAAATAGAGATAATATTTCCCGTTTTTATAAGCTACATCAGGCGCCCACATTTGCCTTCCAGCCCATGGAACCTGTTTTACATCTAGAACTACACCATGATCAGTTACTTTCCCATCGGTACTTTCCATCGAAAATACGTGGTAGTCGCGCATGTCGAAATGATCACCATTATCATTTTCCTGAATTCCTGATTCAATATCGTGCGAAGGATATACGTATATTTTCCCATTAAAAACATGAGCGGAAGGATCGGCAATGTAAATGTCATTCACCAGATATCTTGGTTTATGATTCATTTGAGCCTTTGCCGAAGTAATTGCAATTGCCGACGCAACAATGACCATAATGCTAATTCTTTTCAATAAATTACTTTTCATTTTTTTTATTTATTGGGTTTATATTTTCTTCGATTCGAGCGGACCTAAATATGAAGGTTTTAGCCCGCCGCAGTCGATAAGGATGCGCTGAAGTACAATTCCCGGATCGATCATCCAGATTTTGAGGGTGTGTTTTCCCCCCTTTTCAAGGATATGTTTCGTTTTCAATTCAACGATGTTGCCACGAACTGATTCCATCCAGTCCTGATTGGTTTTCCCTTTGTGTATATTCACAATTTGCGGTTGTTGACCGTCGAACGAAACGGCAAAACAAAGACCCTCGTTGTTGTATATGTTCTGGGTCGGTGATAGCAAAGTCGAAACAGTGACTTCTCCTGAAGTGTCGAACAGAACATCATATTCCATTCGCGGCGAGTTTTGATCGGGTGCAAGTGATGGTGAGTTAACCGGAACCGGCATCATGGCCGAAAGTGTTCTTCCCAATCCGGAAACTTTTTGCCATCCGGCTTCACCCTTACTGATAAGTTTTGAATAATGCTCTGCCTCAAAGGCTATACAGCCATTACTTTCGGCAAAACCATGTTCTTTCGGATTGATATTCAGTAATGGATTCAGAACGGCCGCCACTTCAGTTGTTTTTCCGGCTCCAGTAATGGTTATCGGAACTTCAGTAATGGTTTTTGGCATTTTCTTCCAGTCGGCTTCCACCCAGATACGAAGCCCTTTTTCAATCCTGACTTTTTCGGCGGAGACCTTCACCAGTTTTGAAGCAGGTTTAATCACCACATCGAACGGCTCTGATCCCCGGTTGAATATATCGATGTAAAAACGCTGATTCTGAATCGGGTCAAGCTCGGGAAGTTTAGCCTTCCCGGTATTTCCGGGCCACCACTTGTCGGACCCTTCAATGGAAACGCCCATTTCAGCGCCTTGTTTCACCCCGACGGTTTCAACTTTTGGCATCGAATTTTTGACCGGTTGCTGCCAGTAAGTATAACCTATGTGGGTTTGATCCATCATGTGGTTCCACTTTCCACCGGCAATTTTGCGATTGTACCGGTCTGAAATAATTGAATCGTTTTTGTAGTAATTTTTGGCTTCCTGTGATAAATCATTGGCAGTAACTCTTCCTTGTGCCGCAAAAAGCCTGTTTTTACCAACTGTAACATACAAATCATTCAGGTTGGCACACGCAATAATCGGATGGAGAACCAATTCGAAGAAGGCATCTTTATAGGTGTCAGGTATCTTTTTGTAAAGTAAATTCGCCTTTTCGGCTAACGCATTGTATTCATTTACAACTCGGTCAGCTTCTGAATAATTTAGAAGGGTATAAGTGGTTGGCTCAATCAGTTCGGGCTTCCGCCGACTGTTGAAACGGGTATAATTATCAATCAACGAAGCAATTTCGGTCGAATATTTTGACCCAAACTGATTTTCGGCCCATTGTCTGGAATATTCGGACAGTTTGTCTACGGGGAATTGATCGGGATTCCATGCGAAATCGAGGAAGAATTCAGTGGGAAATTCCATCGGTTTCAGGTCGCCTACATTCACCACCCAGATGCGGTCAACGCCATGACGGTATGCCATGTTCATCTGCTCCCAGGTACGTTGGATCTGAGTTGTGTTCAGCCATTTATAGTTACGTGGGTCGCCCACATAATCAAAATGGTAATAAATTCCGTATCCGCCGGCACGTTTAGCTTCGCCTGGTTTTGGCAACTTACGGATGTTTCCCCAGTTATCGTCGCAAAGCAGCAGGGTGATGTCGTCGGGAACTCGCATCCCGTTGTCGTAATAGTCCTGCACTTCTTTGTAAAGCGCCCAAACCTGTGGTGTTTCAGTGATTGGTTTTTTTGTAACCTCGGAAATGATCTTGCGCTGGTCTGCAACAATTTTCTGAAGCAGCGCCACATTAGTTCCTTCCGACATGGCCATATCTCCATCGCCCCGCATGGCAAGGGTCACAATGGTTTCTACATTTTTGGTCCGTTCAATACCTTCGGTCCAGAATTTGCGTAATTGTTCAGGGTTTTTCTCGTAATTCCATTCCTTGCCCTGATATGGTTTCCATTCAGCATGGGCACGGTTCATTGGTTCGTGGTGCGATGTGCCCATCACAATTCCCATATCATCAGCTAATTGGGTGTTTTTAGGATCGTCACTATTGAAGGCTCCCCACCACATGGCAGGCCACACAAAATTCGATTTCATCCGCAGCATCAGCTCGAACAGTTTTTCGTAGAACTGGCTGTTAAAACCTTTGAATTTCTCAACTGCCCACCTGCCGAGTGCAGGTTCTTCGTCATTGAGAAATATACCACGGTATTTAACGGCCGGTTCACCCAAAGTAAACCGCTGTGCTTTTACATAAATCGTTGTTTGAGATTCAACAGGAACATCGGCCCACCAATACCATGGTGAAACACCCATTTGCTTCGACAGTTCAAATATCCCGAAAATGGTTCCACGCTTGTCGCTTCCGGCGATTACCAAAGCCTTTTCGATTCCCGGAAACGGATTTTCAACTACCTGAATGATGAATTGTTCCCATTTTCCGTTCAATACACTTAAATCAATTTTCTTTTCACTGACCAGCTGATCAATTAGTTTGCTATGCCCCAGAGTTCCCGCAATAACCAGCGGTGATGCCGCGGCAAGTGCATCAACAGCAAGTTGGGGTTCGTTCCCAGAAACCATTTTCAGGTCTGACTTGAAGTAGTTCATTGTCTTTGCAACACCTGTAAAGTCATTGGAGGAGTAGGTTAGCGCGGCGGATTTACCGTTTAATATGAGTGGAAATGATTCTTTATCGGGAGTAGTGGTTAATTCGGTTCCAAGTTTCCGGCCCAAATCATTGGCGGCCAATTCAGATGGAATCAGAGCAATTGCAGCAAACACTAAAAATACGATCAACGATCTCCTGAAAGCCTGAAGTCGGTTATTTATCGGGATTATTTTGGGTTGGCAGGTCATTTTATTGTTATTTTGTTGTAATTCAGTGTTATATCGGAAAAAAGAGAGGGACACGAACGATTGATAATCGGACGAAATCCCTCTCTGATTATTCACTAACTACTTAACTTTCTGTAAAATAAAGGACTTATTCTGAGCAGATATTTGAAAAATTCTCCGGAAATTAATATCCCGGGTTTTGATAAGCGGTTAATTCAACTGCGGTCAGTGCCGTTAAAGCATTAATCGTGCTTGTCGGAATGGGGCGCAGATAAGCTGTTGGTGGAATGGTACGTGTCACTACTACCGGAATATGGTCTCCGGTAGAGCCACCTGCAACGTCGCAAATCTCGTAAGTGCCTGCGCGTGCATTCCATGTTTGGGTACGTACTAAGTCGAACCAACGATGAGCCTCGCCAAACAATTCGCGTGAACGTTCGTCCAAAATATAGTTGATATCGATGGAAGCTGGTGTAGCAGCAGTCATCGCTGCGCTATTGTCGGCAACCAGAGCTGCATTTCCATTGTTTGACCAATACCATTTTCCGGCACGGGCACGAAGGACGTTTATCAATCCTCTGGCGGTTCCGTCATTGGCATAGGTTCCGGCTACAGCTGTTGGAGCTGCACCCTTAACGGCTGCTTCAGCAGCAACAAGAAATAACTCAGAGAATTTGGCGATCGGGAACGGGCGGGTATTACCGGCATTTTGTTGTCCCAAGCCGGTGCCGTTGTCGGTGCGGTATGGACCAATCTTCCAAAGCGAAGGATATGAAAGCCTGCTAATGCCCCTGGGTGCAATTACCCAATCGGCTCTACCTGGCATTACACCTCCGGCCACATTGCTGTTACCTAATGTCCCTGCAGGAGGATAAACAATTGTACCCGGATCAGAGTCGAGGAAAGTCAATACGGGATCACCATTAACAATCGGCAAATTGTTTGCATTATACATGGTTGTAACCGCGCTTCCGGCTTGTTTCCAGTTACCGCGGAAAACAGTACCGAAGGTGCCATCATAACGTGAATCATTGGTCTTATCGGCAAATGTGTTTGTAAATATGGCGATAGGAGGAACAATACCACACCATGGACGGCCTTCAGCCTGAATAACGTAGCGCTGAACAGTATTATATCCGGCGAATGAGGATGAACTTGTGGAACTTTTAATGTTTGTATAGTTCCAGGTGGTCAGCCAATTGGAAAAGTAATCAAGCGAGGCACCCGTACTGTAGGTGAGGCTTTGTCCGTTGGCTAATTCGTTTGACTGCGTATGATCAATCATCAACATCACTTCCTTGTTGTAGTCCTTCGATCCGACATTAACGTCATAGAAATAGGGCTGTAAGCCGATAGCTGACGGAGCATTGGCAATGGCGGTTGTTGCCACAGTGTAGGCCTGCTGATAATAATAGGCTGAAGTTTTCCCATTAGGATCTGTCCGCGGAGTTGCCGGATAGGTAGGGATGTTATTTGGGTTATCGAGCCACCATGCGTAAGTCAGGTAAGCTTTTGCCAAATAAAGGCTGGCAAGTGTTTTGGTTGCCCCACCGGTTACACGTCCTGTAGCAGGCAAATCGGTTATGGCTTGCAACAGGTCAGGGAATATACCGATGGTATAAACTTCAGGTACCGTGTTACGCTTCGAGGTTCTGGATGTTGTTATATTGAACTTCAAATTACCGGCACCCAAGTCAAGTGGTACTCCACCAAATGTTTGCACTAGCATAAAATAGTCCCAAGCGCGGAAGAATCTGGCTTCGGCAATCAGCGCTGCCGAAATAGTTCCTGATGCGGTTGCATTTTCAATGATGCCGCTGGCGGTGTTGATGTTCGGGAAGGTCGTATTCCATAATGCACTGGCAGCACAATTGTCGGGGGTAGTCGACCCGGCACCTGAAAAGTCCAGGTTCTTGGAGTCTGCATTCACATTCTGGCCCCATGTCCCTTCATCGGTACCGGCCTGGCAGGTTTCATAATAGTATCCATTAGATTGAAGGTAGCGCAAGTGGAAGTACATATAGTTCAAACCACCCATTACACCGGCATTGGTTTTGAAATAATCAGGAGTATATATACTGCGAGGTGCTTCGTTCAGAATATTTTTGCAACCCCCCACGAACCCCATTATCAGGGCTGCTACGATTAAAGTTTTTATCTGTATATGTTTCATTTTTTATCTTATTTAGAATGTAAAATTAAGACCAATAATGTAGTTGCGGGTTGAAGGTGTGTTTGTGCCTATCGTCAGCAGCCGTTTCAGGTTGCTGGACATAGGTACTGCAGCATTCTCATTGCCGTAGGAGTTGGATTCAGGATCCATCCCAGACAGTTTGTTATATGGGGAAAAGAATACAAAAGGGTTCTGGACGGTACAGTATAAGCGCATTTTTGCAATACCTGCGTTTTTAAACCATTTGGCGTTTTCGAAGTTATAACCAAGTGATATGGTACGTATCTTCAGGTATGAACCGTCGATGTACGACAAGGAATTTAGGTACTTTGGTGAATCTCCTCCGATTCCGCCCGGCTTAGGAAACAAGGCTCCGGTGTTGGTCGGTGTCCAGTAGTCTACTTTTACATTTCCTCTGCGTCCTGTCAGAATATTCATGTACCCAGCCGATCCATAAGGGGTGGCGATGAGTAATCCACCGTCTTTAAAGACACTTACCACGCTAAGATCAAATCCTTTAAACGCTACACGGGTATTGAAACCTCCCTGAAACTTTGGTTCTATGCTCATGATTTGCTTGTCGGCGTCGGCAATTTGCCTGGTAGGGGTACCATCAGGGTTGAAAGTTCCGGTATATTTTACCTTGATCATACCAACATTGCCACCCGGTTCATATTTTGTTAAGTTGGCGTCTGCTGCTTGCCAGATTCCTATGGCCTTGTAGTCATAGATTACATCAATAGGATGGCCAACAAACCAGTTGTTATTTTTGTCTACCAACGCTCCCGAAGCAAGTGCGATCAGCTTGTTGCGATTGGTATACAGGTTTACGCCTGCTTCCCATGTCCAACCATTATGGTCATCCAATATCTTGCCGTTAAGCGAAAATTCCATCCCTGTGTTTTGAGATTGACCTACATTTTGGGTGATACTGTTCACGCCCGTTGTGATAGGCAGAGCAACATTCAACAGCAGATTTTTGGTCTCTGTTTTATAATACTCGATAGTACCCGAAAGGCGATTTTTCAGGATGCCAAAGTCTACGGCATAATTCATTTGCTGAGAGATCTCCCATCCTAACTTTGGGTTAGGTAATTGAGAAACATAGTAGCTTGTCGTATTGGTTGTGCCAAGGTTCATCGCATTGGTCTGTAAAAGTCCAAGTGTAGAATAGGCAGTAATCGATTGATTGGAGGTTACTCCATAACCCAAACGCACTTTCAAAAAATCTACCAGGGAAATATCTTTCATAAACGATTCGTTTTTGATATTCCATCCGGCCGATATTGCAGGATAGGAAACCCACTTATGCCCCCGGGCCAGTACTGAAGCGCCGTCTGTACGATAACTTGCCATCACCATAAAGCGGTTGTCGTATGCGTAATTCACACGACCCATATAGGACATCAGGCCGGTCTTATAATAGCCTTGGTATGCAGGATCAATTGTAGTTACCCCATTAGCCCGTCCCAGATTGTAGAATTGGAAAGCATCAGATGGAATGTCTTTTGCTGTGATGTTTGTGCTGTTGTAGGAGGTTTGCTCTGCAGAGTACAAGGCGACGGCACTCACCTGGTGTTTTCCATAGGCGTGGTCGTAGGTCAACATGTTTTCAATTGCCCAGCTTGTGGTAAGAGCAGAACCTATGGTAGCTTGTGACACGGTGGTCGCAATCGTTTGGAATACTCCTTGTCCCTGGTACTGGCCAAGATTACTCTGACGGTAATTCAAGCCAAGGTTAACGCGATATTTTAAGCCCTCAACGTGAGGAATTTTTACCTCTGCATACAAAGAGTTGTAGGTACCCAAAGCCTTGGTAAGGTCTATCCATTGGTCTCCCAAATGATTGACGATATCCCTTGAATAGGTCCACTGCTCATCAGCCGGCATCTTGATCGTTCTTTTCCAGGTGCCATCTGTATTTTTCGGGTTGGCAATAGGCGACAAACTTACTACGCCGTATATCCCCATGTTATCACCGTTGGATATGGAATAGTTGTTGTTTGAGCTAAATCCGATGCGGAAATATTTGCCTAATTCCTGATCCATGGCTGCACGGATCGAATAACGGGTGTAACTTTGTCCCGGGACTACTGCCTGATCATTATAATAGCCGGCACCGAACATATAGTTACCTTTTTCAGTACCTCCCGAAACGCCTATGTCGTGGCTTGTAACCTGACCTGTTCTATAAAACAAATTCTGCCAGTCGGTATTTACCTTTTTGTCTTCATCTGTCCCATCAGTGGGGTATGTACCGGAAATAGCGCGGAGTTTATTAAATTCCGTACCGTTCATCATGGGGTATTTTCCAAAAACAGTTCTTGGTCCATAATACCCGTTGTAGGTAAACTGTGCTTTTTGTCCTTGTGTACCTTTATTGGTTGTTATCAAAATTACCCCGTTGGCACCGCGCGAGCCGTAAATAGCTGTCGCCGAGGCATCCTTCAGAATATCAATGCTCTTGATGTTGCTGGTATTGAGGTCGCTGATAGACCCTGCAAAAGGGATCCCGTCGAGGACAACCAGCGGATCGTTTGTGGCAAGCAGCGAACGCGTACCACGAATACGGACTTGCATGGAAGCATCCGGTTTGGTTGAGGTTTGCTCCATATCAACTCCCGCAATACGGCCCTGCAAAGCCTGTGTGATGTTAGGGGCCGGCACCTCACGAATAAGATCTCCTTTTACTGTGGCAACGGAACCGGTTACAGCCTCTTTTCGTTGAGTACCATACCCTACGACCACCACTTCATCCACCTGCAAATTGTCAGGCACAAGCTTGATGTTGATCTCCTTTTGATTGCCTACAAGTATCTCCCGGGTTTTTTCCCCAATAAATGAGAATGATAGCGTTGATTTAGCATCGGCATCAATCTGATATTTTCCGTCGATATCAGTAACAACGCCAATTGTGGTTCCTTTGACTACCACATTTACCCCCACCATTGTGGTTCCGCTCTCATCGGTTACTTTACCCTTTACCCGAACGGATTGGGCATAGGTCCAAAATGACAATAGCAACATAGGTAGCATAATGATTGCGACCCGTACTAATCTGTTTTTTTTCATTGATTTAATTTTAGTTAATTAATTATGGAAATAAATTTAACTTTTCATCGGTAATTTTTCCGATAATGAACTGTCTCTGGTTATCAAAACCTACGAATGACTACTCTTTTATTATTGCATAATTTGTTTTGATTTAATGATCATTTAATTCATAAATTGGTGTTCTTACAAACAAAACTGAATATTGCAGGAAACATAGTTGTGCCGTTTCGATCTGCTGCAAACAGATCCACTGTTTGGAGGTTTTTTTAGTGATTTTATTAGGCAAAAGTATAGCGAGACTCAGATTCAGACTTTCGATAATAGATATTTGATTGTTAATTTTGGGTAAATTATATACCTGAATGTTAATATTTGATTAATTACAACCTCAAACGATTGACCCTAATCTGCCTCGCGTTGATGCTTGCGCGTGGCTATTTAGCTGAAATATATGCAATTATAAGTATGTAGCCAGTTGAGATAAAAGATAGCATCCAAAAGCGGATGAATCAGTAACAACTAATGTTTAACAAATCTTTAATTTAAAAACGACAGGGTGCCTTCAGGGTACGGGTCAAAAACCAGGGCAGCTGATGAAACCGTAACTAATCGTTTATTCTGAAATTTCGGATGGTGATTTCCCGAAATGTTTACTGAATACAGTGCTGAAATAGCCCAAACTGGCAAAACCACAAAGTTCACTTACTTCAGTCACATTGTATTTTCCTGACTGCAATAATTCCACTGCATGATTGAGTCGGATGGTTTTGATAAAATCGGTCGGCGATTGATCGGTTAGTGATTTAACCTTTTTGTAAAGCAGTGACGAACTGACGTTCATTTCCGACGCGAATTCTTCCTTGTCGAATTCTGCATTGGGAATGTTGGTCTTTGCAACCTGCAACATTTTCTTTACAAATTTATCGTTGAGTTCGTTGGTCAAAATATGTTCGTTTGACTCGCCTTTAATGAGCTTCAACGCTTTTTCCCTGACGACCTCCCGATTGCGAATAATCGATTTGATCCGTTGAATCAAAAGATTCATGTCGAAAGGTTTGGTTAAATAGTCATCGGCACCAAGGCCTAAACCATGCAACTGGTTAGTAATTTCAGAAAGTGCGGTAAGTAAAATAATGGGGATATGAGAGGTTTCATAGGTTGATTTCATGATTTTGCACAATTCAAAACCGTCCATATTTGGCATCATGATGTCGGAAACGACCAAATCTGGAATGTGTTTCGAAATAAACTCCCAGGCTTTTTCTCCATCAATAGCTGTAAATACCTTAAAATCACTGCTGAGAGTGGTCTTCATAAAATTCAAAAGATCTTCATTGTCCTCAACAATCAAAACTTTCATTTCTTTTGAAGTTTTAAACTCAGTGTCAGATTCGATTTGCGGAGTAACGTCCTCAAAATGGCTGGAAGCTGCAGATATCTCAGAGGGTGTAATTGTAGCTATTGATTTCCTCGAAACCAATTTAAACGGAATTACCACCTGGAATATCGATCCGACATTTTCCTGACTGCTGCAACTGATATTCCCCCCATGCATGGTAACATAATTTTTAACCAATAAAAGCCCTATTCCGGAACCGACAACCTGTGAATTGATCGCATTGTCTCCCCTGTAAAATTCCTTAAACAACTGTCGTTGAGCTTTTCTGGTAATGCCGATCCCATTGTCTTTCACCTGAAGCATCCATTTTTTATCATCGCATCTGAGTTCGATCTGGATTTGACTGTTGTTGGGCGAATATTTGATGGCATTCGAAATCAGGTTGTCGATGATTTTTTCCATCTTCGGCTCATCTACCGCCGTCACATAGCTATCACGATCAGTAATAAACACAAGATCGATTCTTCTGCTTTTGGCGTACGAAGCCAGCATGATCTTCCGATTTGAGACAAATTTTACAATATCTGTCATTGAGAGCAACAGGTGCTCCTTGCCAATATCAACTTTCTGGAAATCCATCAATTGAGAAACGACTGAAGTGAGTTGTCTTGCCTGTGCAATGACCAGATTTAAATAATACTTCCCCGATTCGGTTAACTCTTTCTCTTTGCTTAACTCCTCGACAGGTGCTTTGATTAAGGTCAGCGATGTTCGTATATCGTGTGCCATATTGGTAAAAAACCGCACCTTTTCTTCGGTATGATTCTGTTTTAGCCGGTTAATGTAGTATAGTAAATACAGAAAGATGATTCCGGCCATAACAATAATAACAAGTACCCAGAACCAACCTGTTCTCCAGAATGGGGGGATCAGATTTATTTTCAGGGACCGTTCTGCTAATACAGTGCTCAATGAACTGTCAAATAGTCTTATTTTTAGTGTAAAGTGTCCGCTTGGTATGTTGGTGTAAGTAACAATATTGTTTCCAGCAGGCTGACTCCACTGCTGGTCAAACCCCTCCAATTCCCAGGAAAACTTTGATCCGGAGGTTTGGCCAAGCGAAAGTAATTCAAGGTTGATCGTATTTTGAAAATACTTGAGATTAATTTCCTGTAAACTATCGATGGGCACCTTCAGATTGAACGACAATATATCTCTGATTGACCGACCAGCCACCGTCAAGTCCTGGAAAAAAATTTTCCCTTTGGTTGAAGACTCATCAACCAGATTAGGAGAAAAAATTACTGTCCCGTTATTAGTTCCCCACGCCAATTGCCCATTTTTTAATTTAGCTACCGAACTGTTATTAAATGAGGTTCTTGAGAGTGCGTAAATTGACGAATAAGTCAGTGCATTTTTATTTTTTGGGTTAAACCGGCATAATCCATTTTCTGTTCCTAACCATAAATAATCATTGGCAAACAGGATGCTGTTAATGAAATTCGAGGGTAATCCCATCTTGACTGTAAATTTTTCGGTTGCGCCGGTCTTGTAATTATATTTAATTAATCCGTCTCCGGAGGTACACATCCAAATATAGTCTCCCATGATCAGAAAATCGCGAACCAGTAATCCGGTTATCAATTTCTTAATAACACCAGTTTGTTTATTCAATTGAGACAATCCATAACTGCAACCCAGAATCATAAGGTTATCAGAGGCTTCACCAAAGCATCCGATGGGTTCGTCTGAATAGGTTCTGAATCTGTTTTCCTTCGACAAATAACAAACCACCGAACCACTGCCTCCTCCCAGCCAAATATCTCCGCTGCTGTCTTTGTAGATATTAAAAATAAAATCATTCTGTAGTGGGGATCCCTTCTCGTTTTTCGTGTAATGAGCCAACTCTTTCCCGGTCCTGCCGTCAAGCAGGTAGACTCCCGAAGCATAAGTCCCTGCCCATATTCTCCCCTGGTTGTCTTCGCAAATTGAGAGAAATACCTGGGCATGCATCTCCTTGTCATTATAAAAACTGCTCCATTTATTCCGGTCTAAATCCCAGCAGCTGATTCCATTATTTGTTGCAAACCACAGTTTTCCCGAATGATCTTCTATAATACCGTTAACATCATTATTTATTAGTGAATTTGTATTGTTTGAAAGATGAACGATTTGATTTACCGCAGGAGAAGCCTGATCCAGAAACGACAGCCCTCCGCTGTAAGTGCACACCCACACTCTTTTGGTATTGTCGCAATACAGGTCATACACACCGTTTCCCCTCAGGGAAGTCGGGATGTCCAAGCTCTCTTTAAAAATATTCAGCACCTTTTGATTGCGCCTATCCAGCTCCCATATCCCCTGTCCATCAAATCCAATTAAACAGGTGGAATCGGAATTCTCCTCTATTGTCAGGATTGGCTGCTTGGGTAAAACGGAAATGAGCTTATTGGAACAGGTGCCGGTTTTGAAATTGTAAAAATATAACCCTTCAGACATGGTTCCAAGCCATAGTTCATTCTGAACTTTATCGAAATATAACGAGGTAAACCCAAAAGTATTCTGATTCCTGTTTTCATAAATATGCTTCCTTGCCAACGTATTGATATCAACAAGCCAGATTCCATCCTGCTTGGCAACAATCAGATTTTTGGAGTCGTACCAGTTGATGGCGTACCTGTTCGACGAAAATTCATAAGCAGTAGAGAGGGTTCCCGCCTGATATTTATACAATCCCAGGGTCGTGGCAATCCAGCAATTCCCTTTTTCATCAAGACGCATATCAAACAAGATGAGATCGTTGTCCTTAACTTGTTTTCTAAGGTTTAATATCAGATCAAAGTGATCATTTACAGGATTATAGTAAAATACCTGTCCGTTATTGGTATAGGCAAAAAGCCTGGAATTCCTGTAAATAAGCCGTACTCTGATTACATCGGCCAGTTCATAGGGAAGCCGGTAAATATGATAATTCTCCTTCGATAGTCTTAAGATACCCGTTTTTGAAGAGGCCCAAACAAATCCGTTTTCATCCTTGCAAACCGAATTGATCTCCCGCATCGAAATCCCATACAAGGAATTGATACTGTAGAACTTTGCGGCCAGGACATGCTGAGCGCATACAAGGCTTAGAAAAAAAATCGCTGACAGCGCGTATCTCAGAATTTTTAATCGTTTCAAATCAAGTCCCTTTTAATTTAAATTTACTATGAATAGATTACTCCACAGTGTCTTTTAAAATTATTCGTTTTCACCAATCTCTTTTGACATTAACGGAACGCTGTGTAAGCTTAATACCCCGTTACCATCCGATTCATTGATGGCAAAGTTCATCCACACTTTCTGGCCCTTCCATTTATATCCGAAGTGCTCCCTTTTATGGCCTTCGCTATAGGCCTCCTGCAAGATGCCAAGTACCCCGTTTGTGTTAGTCCATCCCTTTGTTTCAAACTCTATCGTGGTTACCATATCCTTGTAAAACGTAAGATAAACCGCTTCGAACGTATATTTTCCGAGTCGCAATTCAGGTTGTAGAGCCTTGTAATAGTTGTCCCCATCCTGCTTTATTAAACCTTTAAACGTATTAAACGGAGTTTCCAGCTTTATATTCAGAAACCCATATTGATTATCAAGCGCTTTTAGGCCAATCTCATTATTCCCCCGGTTCTGACCAACCAATACGGATGAAAATATGAATATTAACAGGGTTGTTAGAGTAGGTTTTAGGTGTTCCTTAATTATTTGATTCATGGTTTTTCTTTTCTTTTTTCCGGTTTTAAGTAATAAGAACAAGTAATTGTCGTAATTATTTATTTCCTCTTTTGACCTCCCCCAACTCCTGACCTCCACAACCCCTCCAGAGGGGATTAAAAGGAAGGTATTGTTCCGAATGCGGAAGATTTAGCGGGGTCAAAAAGGGGAATATCGGTATTTTAAACAGTACATTATATCTTTCCGGTTACTTACATTTTTAATGTCACAAGAAATTGAAGATAAATTTAGTTATTAGTCATGAATGGATGCGCTAAACATTTCCGGTTGATGTTTGGTGAATCCTGCCCGATTCGTCACACGAATCAGCCGGTAAAATTACCATTTTTTTGCCGGAATCTCACTGCCCGCAGAATCCCTGTTTTGGACTGGGGACATGTGGATTACATGCTGCCCGAATTGACCTTTTCCGGGTTTGCTTGCTGGTGAAACAGGCATAAATGATAAATTCCTTAATCGCCGGGCGCCGGGGATAAGATAAAATCGTAACAAAACCAGCCTGGTTTATATCCTCTAAAATAAGACCGGTTACAAATGGATTATAACGCGAGGTTATTGATAATAAAAGGATATTCGCCCTGTTATTTTACACCGATAGAATTACTTTTGTATTTAACAGGGAATCTAAAGCAGGAAAACCAAATTGGCGGTTAACAAAGGTCTTCTTCCTGTATTCCTGATTGACCATCTATTTAGCTACAGGGAAAATTACCCTGATTTAATGATCATTACTGCTTTGAAGTCCCGGGCATTTATATCCGGGGAATCGCGAACAAACTAATTTAAAGGGACGAATAAGGGTATTGATAGCGCGAATATTGTATTTGTTGTATCGTCAGGTAAACCATTGACCGGTTACAGGATAGGCATCGGTTACGTTAATGAACCGCTGAAAAAGATTAAATAATAAGAATTAAAGTATTATTCTGATGGACAAGCTAACCAAGCTGACTCGCCGTCGCTTTATCACACTTTCCCTGCTGGGATCAGGCGGACTGTGCCTCCTAAGCAGGTGTGCCAATCCTCCGCTTTCACCCTGGCAATTTATTACGGTCCGGGAATCGTATGTCCTTGATGCATTAGTGGAACAGATCATCCCCACAGACGAGTGGCCCGGAGGTCGCGATGCCGGAGTTACCGGTTATATTGACCGGCAATTGGCTGGTCATTATGCACGGTTCCAGGAGACCTACCGGAAAGGGTTACTCGCCATTCAGCAAACCTGCACATCCCGATTTCAAAAGCGGTTTGAGGAGCTTCCGTTTGATGAACAGACCAAATTCCTTAAAATCATGGAGGCCGGAAAAATGGAAGGGTCCCAATGGGAAAACGGGTTCGACCGTTCATTTTTTCGCATGATACGCGATCATTCCATGCAGGGATTCTACGGAAGTCCGCGTCATGGGGGCAACAAAAACAACGTCAGCTATAAAATGATGAAACTCGATTATCCGGTAATCATTGGTCAAAACCGATACAATCTTAAATCTGATGGAAAATAAACATGTAAATGCCATCGTGGTAGGCGCCGGAGCGGGAGGGGGGATCGTTGCCAAAGAGCTGAGCGTGGCCGGGCTCTCGGTGGTTCTTTTTGAACGGGGTGGCTGGGCGTCCTATGAGGACAGCGATGATGACGAACTGAGATCGCAACGGACCACGGTTCTCGGCAACGGATATGGACCTGATGATCTGCGCTATAAACGGGTAATTGAAAACAGCGACGGAAGTACAACGATTGTCCGGCCAAGCGAAGGTGGCTATAACAATGTTGCGGCTTGTGTCGGTTCGGGAACTGTAAGTTATGGCGCCATGGCCTGGCGGTTTATGCAGGAGGATTTTAAGCTGAAAACCACCTATGGATCCGTTGCAGGCTCAACCCTCGAGGATTGGCCGTTCACCTACGAAGAGCTCGAGCCTTGCTATGAAAAGGCCGAATGGGAAATCGGTGTTGCCGGCGATGATAGTCAGAATCCTTTTGCGCCGCCCCGTCGCAAACCACAGCCCATGCCACCTTTTTCACACAATAGGGAGGCAAAATTGCTGTACGATGCCGCCAAAAGATTAGGGTATCATCCTTTTCCTCTGCCGATGCTCCGTAATTCGGTTCCGTATCATGGCCGCCCGGCCTGTATCCGCATGCGCACCTGCTGTGGTTTTGCCTGTCCTGTAAATGCCAAATGCGGAACCCACAATACGGTGATTCCAGTTGCCATCGAAACGGGCAATTGCGAGTTGCGAATCAATTCGGTGGTCAGCGAAATCGTGGTGGACGAGCATGGTAAAATCACCGGAGTCACCTATTTCGATGAAAACAACCACAAAAAAACACAAACTGCCGATCTTGTCGTAATCTCAGCTTCAGCAACCGAAACGGCCAGGCTGCTCCTGAATTCCAAATCGAAATTCTTCCCCAAAGGGATCGGAAATGAAAATGACTGGGTGGGACGTAACCTTCAGGGGCATGCCTACACCGGGGCATACGGGATTTTTGAAGATGAAATCTATGACGATCTGGGTCCGGGCGCCTCGGTGGCTATCAGCGATTTCAACCACCATAATCCGGGTATCATGGGTGGAGGAGTACTGTGCAATGAGTTTATCCGGATGCCTTACCTGTTCACAGGTGTTCGTCCTCCGGGGGCCGCCCGGTGGGGCAGGGAGCATAAAGCATTTCAGCGGCTTAATTTCAAGCGAGTCGCCCAGGCGGTCGGACCTTACCAGGAGATCCCAAAATTTGACTCCCGCGTTGAGGTTGACCCCGTAGTAAAGGATTTCTGGGGAATCCCCGTGGTCCGGTTATCAGGTTCCCGGCACGAAAAGGATGTCGAAGGGTGCCGGTTAATGTCTGAAAAGGCTGAATTGTGGCTGAAAGAGGCAGGAGCTGTTCAGACCTGGCAATCCGTTGGCGGAGGAAAAGGGTTAAGCGGGGGGCAGCATCAGGCGGGAACCTGCCGCATGGGAAATGATCCCCGGACTTCTGTGACCGATAAATATGGAAGAATTCACGACGTGCCAAATCTCTTTGTCGCCGACGGAAGTCTGAATGTCAACAATGGAGGTTTTAATCCGGTACTGACAATCATGGCTTTAGGTTTCCGCGTAGGAGGATATATCGCCGGCGAATGGTTAAAAGGGAACCGATTCAAGTAAACCCCCAACAATGATTATGAACAGAATATCCAGAATTGCACTTTTATCTGTTACCTCCATACTTATAATCGGTACAATCGCTTTCAGTTCATTTTACACCTGGTGGAACATAGCCTCACCCGATAAAACCTGTTCTTCGTGCCATGAGATAGGGCGTTACGTAAACTCGCAGGTAAAATCGGTACACCGGAATTTAAAATGCAGTGAGTGTCATGGAACGGCCTTGAGTAAAGGATTGCACAGCGTGAAAGAGAAAGGGATGATGGTGGTTAACCACATCAATGGCGGTAATCCGGAAAATGTAAAAATGAGCGGGGAACAGTTACTGGAGGTAATCGGCAATTGCAGGCGCTGCCACTCATCAGAGTATGCCATGTGGACTTCCGGAGGCCATTCGGTTGATTATCAACATATTTTTCTGAACACAAAACATAATTCAACCGAGCAAATCAATTTCGACTGCCTGCGCTGCCATGGGATGTTTTTTAAGGGGAGTGTCGGTGACCTGGTCGAACCACTCAATATCAACGGGCCATGGAAACTTAAAGATCCAAAGATGGCAACCATGCCGGCCATTCCGTGCATGGCATGCCACCAGATTCATCAGGAGGGAATGCCCCAAAACAGACCCGATTACTCCAATCCGAAAGCAACCTTTTATCAGCGGGAGGGTGCTGCTTCGATCGTATATTTTTACGACAGGCATGATAAATCGGACTATCCGGTCAGGGAATTACCCGCATTAAATTTATGGGAAGGCGAACGAAAAGTTAAAGTTTCTGACGATCTTATCATGCGAAATTGCGTTCAGTGTCATGCTCCGAATGCGCAGCATCAGGCCGGAACAGAAGATGACAAAACCCCCCGTGGTGTTCATGAAGGATTAAGCTGCACCGCCTGCCACCTGCCACACAGCAACAATGCCCGGAATAGTTGCGTATCCTGCCACCCCGCTGTTTCAAACTGTAAAATAGACGTGACCAAAATGAACACCAGTTACGCGGATTCAAAAAGCCCGAATAACATCCATTTTGTAGCCTGCACCGATTGCCATAAAGCCGTAAAACGTAATTTAAGCCACCAAATTGTCCGTTAAGCTGATCTTAAGGGATAAGAACAATATAGTGTCGTAATTATTTGTTTCTACTTAATCTTAAACACCAACCCAACTATTTATCCGGACTTAAATCATGCGCCGGGTAATGACTTAGAGAATTTTTGTGGTCAGATTCCTGATGCTGATATCAATCCCTTCGAATGGTTTCCCGTTTCCCTGGTTATCATCCTCAACAAAAATGTATTTGGTTCCGGCCGTTTCCTTGGCTGCCAGGATTCGTTTAAAATCGATAACCCCCTCGCCAACGCTGCAAATATCATCTTTCTTCACCTCATAGAACGGGGGCTGGTTGGTATGCATATCTTTCATATGGAGGAGCTGGAATCTTCCGGGATATTTCTTAAACATTGCAACAGGGTCCTGACCTGCTTTGGCCGCCCAGAAAAGATCGAGTTCCATCGTAATCAGGCCTGCATCCATTCCGGGTAAAAACAGATCATAATAAGGGACAATGCCGTTAATATTGGCAAACTCAAAATTGTGATTGTGATAACCAAACTGAATTCCGACACCTTTGGTGATCCGGGCAACTTCATTACAGTCTCCGATCATCTTTTTATACTGCTCGATGTTGCGGTCTCCCTCTTCGATCCACGGCTTGATGCAAAATTTGACCCCAAGTTCAGCATGGGTATCGGCCATCAACTTTGCTTTGTCAAGCGAAATGGAGGCCGACTCAACCTGGGTATGACTGCTCAGTGGAATCAACCCCAAATCACCGACAATCTTTTTGAATTCAGCGGGTGAATAACCGTAGAATTTCCCGTTTGCATAACCGGCCAGTTCCAGATTTTTATAACCAATCCCGGCAACTTTTTTCAGCGTCCCCGGGACATCGGCGCTCATCGCATCCCGGATAGAATAAAGCTGAATACCTATACCAAAGCTTTTCCGGTCTTTCACAATACCTGTTGTACATCCTGCTGTACCCAGTAACATCATCGCAACAGATCCTGTAGCTGAGACTTTCAAAAACTCTCTCCTGTTTTTCATAGCTTTTATTGGTTGTTTTTTAGTTTGATCGTTCGAAAGGTTAAAAGTAATACTCTCATTTCAAACTGAAAACTATCCCGGTAAAAAAATGCAATTTAAAATGGAGATTTATGAAAGTCGGATAAACATAACATCCTATCTGCACATGGATCAGATTTCATCAAACCAAAATCAATCCGGAATAAGGGAATAACTTTGGAAGGTAATTATGTTGACGTTCGCTGACCTCCCCGGAGTCATAGGTATCTTCCACCGGTCAATTTTGATAAACATGCAAACCCGCTGGATTTGATCGATCGAATTTAATTTTATCCGCTCTTAAAGGGTTAGATAGGAATCGCAAAGCAATGGATATTCAAAAATTTATCTTTGCGATCATGGCATTGCGTGGATTTTTTTAAATTAATCGTTTAAGGGCTTTCTAATTTCCATCTGATTGAAAATTCAGGAACGATTTCCACTGTTTGCTGGTTTTTCTTTCACTCACGACAACCATTTCCATTGCCTGTTTGTTATTGTGGAAGTTTCCTCAATAGAGGCGCCTCTCTTCAGCCAGATTTTAACGAAGATATGTGGCATTGATTGAATCCGGATTGAAAACAGAAATATGCTTAGTAAACAACTTTTGATTTTTAGTTTTATTATACTTGTCGTTGAATATTATTCATTGGTTGCTGTGCGTAATGTCGTTAGGCAAACAAACGACCTTTTGCACGGGTGGTTATTCCTCCTTTATGCGATTTTATCACTCGTGGTCCTGTGGAGCCTGTATGCTTTCCCGCACTATGGAAGGGGAGTCTGGCCATCGGTTTCGGTAAAATATTTCGTGAATATTTTTGTTGTCCTCTTTATCGGAAAACTGCTTGTTGGGGTGATTATGTTATCGGCTGACCTTTTTATGGTCATTCCCAACCTGGTGAGCTATCTGTTCTCGTTTAAAAATCACCCGATCGGAAATCCGCCCGATGGATCACGCTTTATCAGCCGGTTTACCTTTATCTCACAAACGGCATTATTAATCGGAGGGGTGTTGTCTACGGGGCTTGCTTACGGAATAAGTAATCGCTATCGTTACCGGCTTATACGGGTAAAGGTATCTTTAAAACATTTGCCTGACGAATTTAAAGGGATGAAAATCATACAGATATCCGATATACATTCCGGAAGTTTTGATGATCCGGCAGCGGTGGCCAAGGGGGTGGATGCGATCATGAATGCAAAACCCGACCTGATTGTATTTACCGGCGACCTTGTCAATGAACAGGCCGATGAAATGATCCCCTATCGGAGGATATTCAGTCAGTTAAAAGCTCCGATGGGTGTTTATTCGGTGATGGGAAACCACGATTATGGCGATTATGTTTCGTGGCCAACCGAAAAGGCAAAACGGGAGAACCTGGAGAAGCTCAGGCAACATCATGCGGATATGGGATGGCGGCTGCTGTTGAATGAACATGTGTTATTGAAGCGGAATGAACAGCAAATTGCCCTGATTGGAATTGAAAACTGGGGAGCCAAAAGATTTGCCAAATATGGTGATATGAAAAAAGCTGTTGCGGGTCTGGAGAATACCGATGTAAAGAGCAAAATACTGCTTAGTCATGATCCTTCGCATTGGGAAGCGGAAGTGCGGAAGGATTATACGGATATTGACTTGACCTTGAGCGGACATACCCACGGCATGCAATTTGGCATTGACATCCCCGGATTTAAATGGAGTCCGGTTCAGTATGTTTATAAACAATGGGCCGGTTTGTATCAGCAGGAAAACCAATACCTTTATGTCAACCGGGGCTTTGGCTTTATCGGCTACCAGGGACGTTTGGGTATGCTTCCTGAAATTACACTTATCGAACTGGCCTGACCCGAAAAATGATAGATTCACCGGCTAAATTATCCCCCGGCTCCAGGCCGAATTGATCATTAACCATCCGGCTTAAACCTGCTCTCAGGCGGGTTCAAAAATGGCCGTCACATTTTTGAGCTCCTCAATAATCGTGATCGACTGCGGACAATGGCTTTCGCACTCGCCGCATTCGATGCACCCCGAAGCCCTTTGCTCCGGCTGCAACATCCGATGATACATCTCTTCCTTGCCAAACATGTGATAGTTGTTGTAAAAGGTAAAACAACCGGGAATATTTACACCTGACGGACATGGCATACAATAATTGCATGCCGTACAATCGACTTTTATCCTTTTCCGGTATATATTCCGAACCTCTTTAATGACGGAGAAATCCTCCCAGGTAAACGATTCTTCCGCTGCACTCCGAGCTATTTCAATATTTTCGACCACCTGTTCCATCGTATTCATGCCGCTTAACAGCAACGATACTTCCGGATAATCCCATACCCACCTTAAAGCCCATTCGGCAGGAGTCCTTTTCGGATTTGCACGATCAAAAACTTGTTGAACCGCCTCGGGAAGATTGGCAGCAAGTTTGCCGCCTCTGAGCGGTTCCATAATGATGATCCCAAGCCCCTTCTTTGCGGCATATTCCAGCCCTTTTATTCCCGCCTGAAATCCCTCATCGAGATAATTATATTGTATTTGACAGAATGACCAATCATAACCGTCGGCAATCTCCTTGAAATTCTCTTCAGTATCATGGTAGGAGAATCCGGCATGTTTAATCCGCCCATCGCGGATCGCCTGGTCTAAAAACTCAGCAATACCGGCCTCTTTGACATTTTTCCACAACGTACTGTTTAGCGCATGAACAAGGTAAAAATCGATTGTTTCAGTTTCCAGCCGCTCTAATTGTTCGTTTAAAAACTTATCCATATCTGCCCGGGTTTTAATCAGCCAGCTCGGAAGCTTGGTGGCGATTTTTACTTTTTCCCGATAACCATTTCTTAATACCTTGCCGACAAATGGTTCGCTCTGACCCGCCGATGTCATCCCTTTACCATGATACGGATAGGCAGTGTCAATGTAGTTCACCCCTTGATCAATGGCATGCCGGATAAGTTTAGTTGACAATTCCTCATCAATTCCGGACGGATCACCTCCCGGCATAAGGGGAAGCCTCATACATCCGAAACCAAGAATGGAAACCATTTCATTCGTTTTGCCAAATTTCCGATAACGCATATTCATTCTCCTGTTGATAATTAGTTCATTTTGCCTGTCCCTTTTCAGCGACATTGAAATTACTCTTTATTTTAATAATGCAAAATATTATAATAACAGATTGGAATGCTTCGTAGCCTGACCGTTTTAATCAGCCCGCAATGAGCGCAAAGATTTTATAAATCCCTCTTTTTGAACCTTTGCGGTCCTGGCGGTCTTAGCGCGAAATATTCTCGGCCAACCTCTTTTTCCCGCAAGGCACGCAATGAGCGCAAAGATTTGGTCACCTCGTAACAGAGAAAAATCACAACGTAAAATGATGTGGTACCACATGTTTTGGTTGATTTAGCGCCGTATGTTTCGGTAATGTTTGCCACAAATAAATGATACTACTTTCTGACCGATGACTCCCTGATGATCAGTTTAGTTTTCAGCTCAACAGATTTTGGAGGCAGGTTAATATTTTCTGTCAGTTCGAAGAAGAGGCTGGCGGCAACTCTTCCCATTTCATTGGTTGGATGCATTACGGAGGTCAGTGTGGGTTGAACGACTATAGCATGAAATTCATCCGTAAATCCGGCCAGCATGATATCTTCAGGGACCCGAAACCCAAGTCTTCTTATCACTTTCATCGCTGCAAAAATCACTGTATCATTTATTCCGAATATTGCGTCAGGCGGAAAGGGAAGTGACAGTAAACGTTCGGTAGCCTCTTCTGCAGATGCCGGATTCAAATCACACTTTTCAAGATACTCAGTACGGAGTTCCAGCCCGAAATCGAGGATGCCCTGTAAGTATCCCCTCTTTCTTTCTTCCGAGATATTGAGATTATCCGGACCGGAAATATAGGCAATACGGCTGGCACCATTTTGATTAAAATGGTGCGTAATGCTTCTTGCGGCCTCAAAGTTATCGGCAGTTACCGACGGGACCTCCCCCTTAAGACAAACCCTGTCAAAAAACACAATTGGAATTTCCATGTCTATAATCTTCATAAAGTGAGCATAGTCATTTGTCTCCTGCGAAAGACAGATGATAAAACCCTCTACTCTTGCTTTAAGCAGATTTTCAATATTTGAGCACTCCTTTTTAAAGGACTCGTTCGAAGATGAAATAATTACAAAATAACCATGCTGTTCTGCAACCTCCTCGATCCCGGAAATTACTGACGAAAAAAAATGGGTAACCAGATCAGGAACAATCACTCCGACCATTTTGGTTTGTTGTCTTAACATCCCCATTGCCATAGGATTGGGGGAATAATTCCGGATGCCGGCCAACTCCTTTATCCTGGCAATCATTTCTTTACTTATATCCGGATGATCCTTTAGCCCTCTTGAAACCGTTGAGATTGAAACTCCAAGTTCCTGGGCAATATCTTTAAGTGCAATTCTCTTTTTGACCATATCTTATCCAGTTGTAAATTGAGACAAATTCACCCTGTAATTCTTTCCGAAATTAGTGAAATATTGGAATCTCAACGCCATTTATTCGCAAATTACATTTCAAGAGGTCTCTTTGTCTTTAAAAAAATCAAAATAACAATTCGCCCTCTACATGTTATAAAACATTTTTTTCTTCCGCAAAGCTTTGTGCAAAGCTTTGCGTTAATGGATTAAAAATGAACACTTGCAAGCCACTTTTAAAATCCTAATATTTGCATTGGAATTTAAAAATTCTTTTCCTGATTAAGGGAAAGAGGTTTAATTGCTGAATTCCGGTTTTGATCATTTAATGACGCTTAATCATCAACTGGATAGATTCTTGTAGAATAATAAATTATAAAAAAATGAAAAAAATTATTGTTGCCGGGGCAGGTGGTTTTATTGGTGGTCATTTGGCCAGAAGGTTAAAAGAGTTGGGCCATGTTGTCAGAGCGGTTGATAAAAAACCGTTGAATGAATGGTATCAGGTTCATACCGACATTGACAACCTGGTTCTTGATCTTACCATCAAGGAGAACTGTTACACCGCATTGAATGGATTCAACGAAGTATTTAACCTTGCTGCAGATATGGGTGGAATGGGTTTCATCGAAAATCACAAGGCTGAATGTATGCTAAGTGTTTTAATCAATACCCATTTACTCATGGCTGCTAAAGATCTGGGGATTGACCGTTTCTTCTATGCCTCATCTGCATGTGTCTACAATGGTGAAAAACAGCAGGAAACGAACAATCCCGGCCTTAAAGAGTCGGATGCCTACCCGGCTCAGTCAGAAGATGGTTACGGATGGGAAAAATTGTTCTCGGAGAGAATGTGCCGTCATTTCCGCGAAGATTACAGGATCAATACCCGCGTTGCCCGCTTTCACAACGTTTACGGTCCCCATGGTACATGGGATGGAGGTCGTGAAAAAGCACCGGCTGCGATGTGTCGTAAGATCCTTGAGGCAGAATTGTATGGAAAGGATGAAATAAACATCTGGGGCGACGGTGAACAAACCCGATCATTCATGTATATCACTGAATGTGTTGAAGGGATACTTAAAATTATGTACAGTGATATTCTTGAGCCAATCAATCTGGGCAGCAGTGAAATGGTTTCAATCAACCAATTGGTTGATATTGTTGAGAAAATTGCCGGCATTAAACTGAAAAGAACCTATGATCCGGATGCTCCCAAAGGAGTTCGCGGGCGTAACAGTGATAATACCCTGATTCTCGAACTACTTGGCTGGGAGCCAACATTGCCTTTGGCCACAGGAATGAAGGAAACTTACGTTTGGATCAGAACACAAATGTTAAGCGGCGGTATCAAATAAACAGAACAATAAATGGCTGTTCTCTCTAATGGGAGTAGCCATTTTTAATGTTTTTTATAGAAACCAGTGGTTCCTTTTTCTCAGTCCCCTTGCCGGAAGTGGGTTATAGGCTGACGGGTTGCGAATTAATGAGACCTCAACGAAAGAATAATTTATGAATGATAAAAAGGTATTGGTAAGCGGATGTTATGATCTGCTACATGCCGGGCATATTGCCTTCTTTAAAACAGCATCACAGTTTGGCAAACTATATGTGAGTGTAGGTCAGGATGAGAACCTTTTCAGATTAAAGGGGAAGAAACCCTATTTTAGCCAGGAAGAAAGAGTTTACATGGTGAATGCTGTAAAATATGTCACTGAAGCATTCGTCGCATCAGGTAATGGGATGCTCGATTTTGTGGAGGATATGAAACGGATCAAACCTGACTTTTTCGTGGTGAATTCTGATGGTTTCACGCAGGGCAAGAAACAAATATGTGATGAAAATAATGTGAAATTGATTGTTTTGGAGCGCATTCCTGAAGAAGGGCTGCCTGCCAGATCAAGTTCACAATCGAAAAAAGATTTAAAATTTCCATATCGCTTATGTCTTGCCGGGGGATGGATGGATCAGCCCTGGGTATCGCAGATTCACAGCGGATCATGCGTGGTAGCCCAGATATGGCCCGACTACGACTTTAGCGATCGCTCAGGAATGGCGACCAGTTCCCGCAAAATTGCCAACGAAATCTGGGGAGACCAAATACCTGGAGGGGATCCTTTACGTATTGCAAAATTATTGTTTGGTATGGAAAACCCTCCGGGATCAGAATACATTTCAGGATCACAAGATCAGATTGGTATTTTGATGCCAGGGGTAAACAGGCTTGATTATAATGGGAAATATTGGCCATACAATATAGAATCAACTGTAAGTGCTGATATTTGCGAATGGCTCTCTCATGTGCTTCATTTGATCCCATTAACTCCCCGACCTGCAGGTTACGATCCGTTGATCGAAAAAAACCTTTCTGTTGAAATTGTCAAAGATCTGGGAGAAGCCGGGGATTTGTGCTGGGATGGAATCATTCAAAAGGACGTGAATAAACTGGGTGCAGGTATGAAACAAACATTCCTGTCTTGGAGAAAAATGCTGCCGTACACAGTCCCGGACTGGGTGTCTGAAGAGTTGGAGACAAACTGGTTTCCATTCTATCCGGGAGCCATAACTTCAGGAAGTGGAGGTGGATATTTAATGGTCGCCTCGGAGGAAGAGATTCAGGGAGCAATGAAGATTAAAATAAAATATTAACAGGTTAATCTGTTCAGTTCTTATGCGCAAAACCTATTGTCTGATTATGGCCGGAGGTTCCGGAACCCGATTCTGGCCCAGAAGCCGGGTAAATAAGCCAAAGCAATATCTTAATATTTTTGGTAACCAATCGCTTATTCAGGAATCAGTCCAACGATTTGCCAATTTCATTCCCAACGATAGCATTTATATCGTCTCGGCTAAAAATCAGCGTGTGGTACTTGAGGAACAGACAAGGAATATTCCCAAAGAGAACCTGATCTATGAACCCCTTGGTAAAAATACCCTTCCGGCTATTGGTTTAGCCGCTTTGTTTATTGACAGGAAAGATCCGGAGGGAATTCTTATCGTTTCACCTTCCGATCATTTAATTCAGAACAACGACCTATTTAAGGAGACCATCGAATCTGCAGTTTTGATTGCAGAAGAAAAAGGGGGCATTGTCACCATTGGAATTGCTCCGACATTTCCTGCAACCGGATATGGATATGTTCAGATTGCGGACCAGATCCATATTGGTCAGCCCATTAAAGCTTACACAGTTGATAAATTTGTAGAAAAGCCAAATCTTCCATTGGCAAAAAGTTATCTCCAAAGTGGAGGGTATTTCTGGAATAGTGGCATTTTTGTTTTCAGGGTTTCTGACCTGCTTCAATCAGTTCAGGAATTTGCACCTGCTTTATATGATGATCTGATGTTGATTAAAGAACATATTGGGACAGATGACTATGAAGATGCACTCAACAAGATCTATAGCAAAGTGGAATCCATTTCAATTGACTTTGGAATTCTGGAAAAAGCGAATAATGTATTTCTGGTTCAGGGTAACTTTGTCTGGAATGATCTGGGAAGCTGGGAAGAAGTTTATAAATATGATCAAAAGGACGAAAACCTAAATGCTTGTATCGGTGAGGTTATCTTTCTTGATACCCAAAAATCATATGTTTATGCTGCTGAAAGTCTGGTGGCCGTAGTTGGTCTTGAAGATGTGATCGTGGTTCAGGAGGGTAACCGAATACTGGTTTGCAGGCGTGATCATGCAGAAGAAATTAAAAAGGTTGTCAATGAAATTAGCAACCGAAAGCTTAGCCAGCATTTATAGCCGTTTACTGCCGGATTCAATCTGTGCAAATTAAAATTGATAAATTCAACTTCCTGAATAAGATGCAACGATTAAATTAAATTATTAACGACTAATTAAAACCACATCATGAAAAATAATCTGCAATTTTTTAAAGTATTTATTCCGGTAATAATGCTGTTGGTCCTGTCACCAGGTCACCTTTTCGCGCAAACTTTCAAGCCAGCGGATGACTCTTTCAGTCAGTACCAATATCCCGAATGGTTCCGTGACGCCAAGTTCGGAATCTGGGCTCATTGGGGTCCACAGGCTGTACCTCGCCATGGAGACTGGTATGCAAGGCAACTGTATGAAGAAGGAAGCGCCGATAACCAATACCATGTTGCACACTATGGGCACCCTTCCAAATTCGGATACAAGGACATTGTCCCATTGTGGAAGGCAGAGCGCTGGGATCCTGAAAAACTGATGGCACTCTATAAAAAAACGGGAGCAAAATATTTTGTCAGCATGGGTACACACCATGATAATTTCTTCCTTTGGAATTCAAGAATTCATAAATGGAATGCGGCCAACATGGGGCCTAAGAAGGATGTTCTGGGGATTTGGCAGAAAGCTGCCCAAAAGGAGGGATTGCGCTTTGGCGTATCGGAGCACCTGGGAGCTTCATATACCTGGTTTCAGCCGAGTCATCAGGCTGACAAGAAAGGGCCCATGGCTGGAATACCGTATGATGGCACAGATGCAAAGTACGAGGATCTATATCACAAAAAGGCTGCAGCAATGGACAATAAATGGTTGACCACGGATCCTGCGAATCAACAGGAATGGCTAAGTTCCATTAAAGAGCTGATTGATAACTATCATCCCGATCTTCTCTATTCAGATAGCATGTTCCCTTTTGGGGATGTAGGAAGAGAGATGGTTTCTCATTTTTACAATGAAGATATTAAAAAGAACGGGGGGAAACTTGAAGCAGTTTACAATTGCAAGCAACCCTCCAACGGGAGGTGGGTCGAAGACCTGGAGAGAGGTGTAAAAGATACCATCAATAAGTTTCCCTGGCAAACTGACACTTCAATTGGTGATTGGTTTTATCGTACCGGGCAGAAGTACAAAAGTTCAACGGAAATAATTCAGATGCTTGTCGATATTGTGAGTAAAAATGGGAACCTTTTAATCAATGTTGTCCAGACCCCGGAGGGTGATCTGGAACCCGATATGCTGAAAATTCTGGATGAAATAGGCAAATGGACGGCCGTTAATGGTGAAGGAATCTATGGAACACGTCCCTGGAAATTATATGGAGAGAAACCGGCAAATGCCAAAGTAGTTAAAGCCGGAAACTTTAATGAAGAAAAGGTGAAATATAGCGCTGGGGATATCCGATTTACCCAGAAAGGAGATATCCTCTATGCATTTTGTTTGGGAACTCCTTCTGCAGCTGTTCTGATTAATTCGCTGGGGAAAAATTCGAAGTTAGCTCAAAAAGGAGTAAAATCGGTATCGATGCTGGGAAGCGACGAAAAACTGAGATGGAAACAGGGGGCCACAGGACTTATTATTAGTAAACCTGACAAACTCCCTGATTGGCAGGTTATCACTTTTAAGGTTGAGTTTGAAAAGTAAAAATAAATCCATATTGATAAGGATAATTCTTATCTAGTGCAGAAATCAATCTTCAGGAACTATTTTCACTTTGGCCTTGAATGTTATATTCCCTCTCACTACTGTCAGGGGAAAAATCAGAGATTCTTCGCTACGCTCATAATGACAAGAAGTTATGGCAATGGAAAGTATTGCGAAGAGCCTTTTTTTACTGATTGCCATTTCCCCTGACAATATTGAATCCCTTTTATGGTTCGCTATAGCCATGTGTATCCTACAGGATCATCTTTTATTGCTGCACGTGATAGCTGCTCTCTTTTCAAATCCCAGGTAACCATACGATACTTCTGTTTTACCGCCATTTTTACCTTTCGGAAGCTGGTATTTTGCAGTGAAAAGTCCGGTATTGGGTCCTGTTTCAGTCACTTCAAGTTTCGTAACAGGCTCTTTCCCGTTGCGGATTTCCACCCACCCTTTATCGGCTTTGTTCCAATCCTGGTTCAGGGCTGCTTTCAGTTCAACGGTAATGGTCTGACCAGGTCTGGCTTGTGTGATTTCGTTCTTGTAATCTGCATCAAACAGCCTGACTTGCTGACTTCCGAGGGTGCAGAAAGTCATGGTTGCCTCCCAGCCGCGGTTCGAAACACACCACCCTTCGGTGGCATAGGCATTTTTGCCAAATATTTGTCCGTTATTCTCACCAATAATCTTTTCGACCTGTTTGGCAATAGGAAACTGATTATCCAGCGGAGTGCCGTCCAGGGTTCCACGCACAAGACCTAACCTGCCATAGCCATCGGGATGGGCCTGTGGCCACCCCTCTTCAACGCCTTCCCAATATCCTCCGATTTTCACACGGTCATCGCTTTTATTGCTTAAATGTGTGCCGACAGGATTCACCCCAAAGACGAAATCGACCTGTGCCCAGCCCAGATTGCGCAACTCCGGATCATTCAGCAGGTAGGCTACAGCAAACATTGAGCCACCCAAAGCCGGAGCTCCGCCCAGCTCTTTTGTTTTAGCATGCGCCCATTCCGTCTCATTGTGCATGCGGTACTTCCAGAAATTGTTCGTTTTTTGTTTCATGTGAACTGCCCAGGCAGCCAGTTTCTCTTTCGTTCCCTGCGGCGCTTTATCTGGAGCTACCAATAAAAACCAGGCCAAAGCCTGCGGAGTGATATGTTCTGCATTACGAATCCACCACATGTGGCGTGGATTGTTAAAATCCCAGTTGGCTATGATATCTTTGGCGCTCTCCTGTGCATATTTCAGGAATTTTTCGGGGTGACCGTCCTTTTCATTCTTTTCGCACAAATACATAAACAGGTTACTGAAAACCGATTGACCGAATGCATTTCCCATCTCGTTGAACTCCTGAAATCCCGGATCGACCCATTTTACGCTGTAAGTCCAGTACCTAACCACTTTTTGACGATCATATTTTTCCCAGTTATCGAGGCAAACTTTCCGGTATTTCCGGTATTTTTCTTCCGAAAGGTATGGTTTCAGAAAGGAATGATAAGCCGCACAGACAGCTGCCAGCTGATCGAGTGTGTTCCAGAAGTCGTAATTCATGCGGGGCTGACCTTCGTAACCCAACGATCCATGACGGTATCCCGTCGGTCCGTTGTAATCCACATATTTGTAAGCGAATTCTGCGTGCCACAGGATTAAAGCTATCAGGTCAGGCATCTTTTTATTGCCCAGCTCTGATTTCCAGTTGTCGTACAGAGCCGGATTGCTGGCATATTGCAACACCTCAAACACAGCTTCCAGCCCGTAAGCGCCCCCATCGCGCGAAGGGCCGCCGCCGTAAACCTTCGACATATCGTACTTTTCCAGATCATCATAACCCCGAACATCGGCAAAAAAATCGTAGGCCAGTTTGGATGAAACTTTTTCCATCAAATGGCCGGCAATCCAGAATGGGACAGATTGCCCCCTGTCTTTCACTTCAACGACATATTCATCACCTGAAGTAACAGGGTTCAATTCGGTAAACCACCCCTGGTTGTTCAGTATCTTCCCTTCAAAAACTGTTTGATTGATTTTGGTATCCACAATTTTAAATGGCGTATTATCCGGAGCGCCATAACATACGAACCTTTTCGATTCACCCAGGTTGTATCCGGCCTGGTTGACAAATGGTTTGAATACAGGTTGCGGAGCGTTTGTCTGCGCCTGACAAGGTGTCATCTCAATGGCCGGAAGCATGAAGATGCAAATAACAAGATATTTAAGTTTCATATATATGTTTTTGGATTAAATGAAATAACTCTTTCTGTTTTATTGGCTTCGAAATGTAATCGTTGCATCCTGCTTCAAGCGCCAACTCCCTGTCGACACTTAGACTATAGGCCGTTTGTGCAATGATTATCACCTTTTGATTAAACTGCCTGACTTGTCGGATTACTTCACATCCATTTATATCGGGCAGTTTGATGCCCATCAATACCAGATCTATATCCGGATTGTTAAGGCAAATTTTTACTGCTTCAATCCCCGATGCAGCATATAATATTTCATTGCTTATGTTGCTGACTATTTTTGTGAGGAACAATTCTGAAATTTTATCATCCTCAACGAACAGGATCTTTAATTTTCTATTTATAATTAGCTTATCATCAGCCACGATTAAATTTTCAGTGCCTCCCATTTCTCCCGGTTTAGTTTGGTTAGGGAGTGTAAAATAAAAAATAGAACCTTTCCCTGGTTCACTTTCAACCCAAATTCTGCCACCTAACATTTCGACATAGGATTTTGAGATAGCCAGCCCCAATCCGGCGCCCTGCCGTGCCTGCACATCACTGATGTCAGCCTGAACGAATCGTTCAAAAATAGCATCCTGCCTTTCGTTGGCAATGCCTATTCCGGTATCTTTGACATAAAACTGTGGCAGAGACGATGCATTCAACGTTTCCAATTGGTTATATCCAAATTCAATTGAACCTTTATCAGTATATTTAATTGCATTCTTGACAAGGTTTGAAAGGATAGCATACAATTTTTCTCCGTCTGTATACAATTTTTCACTAGGTCGCAATGGCGTGATATTAAATGAGAAAGTCAATGCTTTAGCTTCAGTATCAGGCCTAAACAGGTTGTAAACATCCTCAAGCGTCTTTTTAATACTAACCTCATTTATGAAAATTTCTGTCTGTCCCGATTCTATTTTTGAAATATCAATAATTTCCGAAATAATATTGAGCATTCGGGCGCCACTTTTTTGGATGAATTGAATGTACATCTGCTGCTCTTTGCTGTTAAGTCCCGGCTCGTATAGCAAAGCTGAGAATCCGAGTATGCCATTCATAGGAGTGCGGATTTCGTGGCTCATATTGGCCAGAAAAGCGGATTTTAGTTTGTCGCTCTCTTCCGCTTTTTCTTTTGCCAGAATAAGGTTTTGCTGTGTTTCGAAAAGTTTTGTAATGTCCCTTCCAATCACAGCTAATCCTCTTCTTTCATTATTGGGATGAAATACAGGAACTTTAAAAACATCATAAACTTTGTTTTCACCCTTGATCGTAGGTATTATTTCGATTCCCTGCGAAATTGTCTTTTTTTCCCATGCCTTTTCATCACTCTCAATACAGTTGATGAAGGCGTTTTTGTATAATGCATTCGTATATTCTGCCAGTTCGATATCCGTTTTCCCGAAATAGTCGACTCCGGTTAAACAAAAAAGTTCCAAATCTGCCTGGTTGGCCAATAACCATCTGCCCATCCCATCTTTATAGCAGATTACATCAGGGATTGAATTGATATAGGCATACAAACGCTCCTCGTTTTCTTGCGATTTTAGTTTGGCCACAGTTAATTCGTGTTCGACTTTTTTATAGACTGTGATATCGGTAACTACACCAATTAAGCTGAGTATTTTATCGTTATTGCGTTCAAATTCCTTTTCTCTTCCAAAAAACCATCGCCAACTCCCGTCAGCGTCTTTTAACCGATATTCAAACTGATGAACATATTCTGTATCCCAATTTTTAAGCAAATCATCATATTCATAGAATTGGTTTTTATCATCGGGATTTATCAATATATCAATTAATTCCAGACTCTCTTCAGCAACCGTTCCTTTTTCATAATTGAGTAATTCGCGTAGATTTTTATTGATGAATATGTTTTTATTCTTTTGGATGTCGTAAACATAGATAATATCAGGGCTCTGTTCCGCAATTAAAGTTGCAAAACGATTACTTTCGTCTGCCCTCTCTTTGGCTTTTTGCAATTCTACATTTCTGCTCATTGATAACTGCTCCGCCATTTTACGCTCAGTAATATCCAGTACTGATGTAACAAAAAAGTTGGGAGCTCCCATATCTCCTTTTACTAATGTTGCGGTTACCTCGGCAAATATGATTGTGCCATTTTTATGTAAATATCTTTTTTCAAATTGAATGGATGTTTTTTCATCTTTTAAGAGTTTTTCATTGATGTTGCTACTCAATTCAATATCATCCGGATACGAGATTTCTCTCCAGTTTTTCAATTGAAACTCTTCCATTGAATAACCCAACATGTCGCTAAATGCTTTATTGGTCCTGATGGTTCCGTGAATGTCAGTCATTGATTTGCCTATGGGCGAATCATTAAAAACACAAACGAGCCGAGCTGCTTTTTCTTCTGCCTTTTCTTTGGCTTTCTGTAGTTTTATGATGGTAGCTGAACATTGCTGGCTTAATGCGAAATACTCATCATTTTGATGTTTCAAAGATTGCTCATAATTCTTGCTTGCAGTCACATCTTCCAGAATGGCACAAATATTTTGATTGTTATCGAATGGTCTGTAAATGTTACATTTGTAATGCCTCTCAGTTGGTTTATGGAGCATTTCATAGCTATCAGGATTGCCCGTTACTGCGACATTACCATATTTTGCAATCAATTCCGGATCTGTGTCAGGCCACACTTCATGAATCGTTTTTTCTAAGATATCATTTTTAGCAACACCGGTTATTCTTTCGTAAGCATCATTAATGTAAGCATATCTACAGCTTATGAATTTCCCTTCATCATCAAAAACAGAGCGGTATAAAACAAAGGCGTTCAGCATATTTCTGAAAAGCAACATCAAACCATTTTCCTGTTCAATGATACGCTCCTCAATATCTGTAAATAATTTTTTACCTTTTATCATTTATCGTTGTGCTTTTTTTAAATAAATACCACTTTTTTTATTTGAATTCGATGGTTACCGGACCGACCAAACCTGAATTTATCCTTCCCACATATTGAGATGGAGTTGTCAGGTAATGATTCCCTAACGTGTTATAAACCAATATTTCAATCCGGTTATCGCCTGGCTTCAATTTGCCGGACAGATCAAATCTCCAGGGTGAACTCACTTTCGTGCCAGCCGATTTACCATTTATGATAACCTCTGCTGAAGCGACAACTTTACCAAAATCGATGGTAACGACTTTTGCATTTGCCCGGACTTCTGACAAATTTATAGTTTTGCAGTACCACATACCGCCTGAGTAGGTTTTTAAAGATTCGTTTTCTGCGAGGTCGCCCAACTCAATTTTCCCTTTTGTACATTCAAAAACAATAGGTTCAGCAATGGCCGATCCTCCGTAATACCCCGGATTCTGCGCGATTCTCATAGCCACCTTGGAGGAAGACATTACCGTGTCGGGGAAAACAAAGTTCCGGACAGGGGTGTTTTTATCGGCGAACCGTTCAGGTACCGGACAGTCACGGCTTGATATTTTTATTCCCGAAATCCAGACTTCCGGTTTTGAAATGGATTGGATTAACATGGTGCGAGCTCCCGGAGGGGAGATAAAACGGTACCATCCGAATTGCTCTTTTGCCTGGGGATTACAATTGAATGGAAGAATGGATGGATTAAGATACCAGTCGGTTGCCAACGGAATGGATTGCGCCCAACTATCATTGGCCTCACTCTTCCCGAAAAGAAAGTAACCTCTTCCTGTTTTGTTGTATTTCAGCAAAACAGGATTGATGCCCAATTTGAATTCAACCGATTTTTGACTGTTTGCAACCAGATTTTGATTAATATAGACTTTTGCCGGCAATAATCCGGCTTTTAAAACCTTTGCCTGCATTTGTCCGGGCGACGAAACTGTTGTCCACAAATAATACACAGAACCTTCGGATTCAGCGCTGAGCGGATAAATCGGACGGGATACTCTCGATATGCGATCAATATTCCCAAAAGATATTAGCTCACTATTTACATGCCCCTTTAACCCGTGGTACCCCTGATGCCCCGCATCATCCTTCAAGCCCCAGCGCCAGGAAAACTCATAAGGTTTCCAGAAATATTTTGCCCCGTTTATCTCAACGGGCTGGTTCATATCCACCTGGCTGAGGGAGGCTAATTTGGCCTCAATTGCAGCAGAATCAGCTGTTTCAGGAGCCGGACCAAGCTTCCAGAATTGCGGACCGTATGAAACGGAAACCGTTGTCCAGTGGTGATCGTTAAAATCAGGATTTTGAAATTCGGTATTTGGAGCGGTTTCATCCGCAAACTTCATTTTCCAAATCTCTACTCCCAATTTGCCATCAAAAGCGGGTAAACGATAATCGCCAAATTTGTTATCAAGGGTTGGTTTCAACTCAAATTCCCAGTTTTTATCGATGATCAGCGAGTCAGGTTTTTCGGTTGAAGCCGTCTGTGATTTTTCGATTTCGGGTTTCCCGGGATTGAAGATAATCAGCTGAGGTTCTGTTTTTTCGAGCGGAAGTCTGATTATGGTCCCGGTATTTGAAACTGAGGTCACTTTTAATGGTGAAGTAGCGCCATTCCATGGGTCCCAGAGTTCAACCTTTCCCAACGCCCTGAAAAAACATGCTTTACCTTTTGGAACTCCATAAACAAAATAGAGATCGCGGTTACCCATTTTGCGGTGCATAATACCTGCTACCTGATTTCCGCATAAAACCTTGAAGTCGGTCTCTATCAGGCTGGCAATGATATTCTTTACATCTAACGAATTGTGGAAGTACATACCGGTTCCGCCGGATTTACTTTTCTGTGAATAGGTTTTTGTTGTGTCATGCACTTCGGCATAAGTTGTGCCGAACATTTCACGGATCATTGACTGTAATTTTTCATCGTTTCCTCCGATCCGGTCGCTGGCTTGCGGAAGTGAACCTACTGCCAGAACAATTCCTCCTGAACGGAATAATTCGAGCGCCTTTTCGATCGTGGAATAGCGCACTGCTGAGAGTGCGGGCAAAATCAGGATTTTATATTTCTCGCCGCTGACATTCAATTCTTTATTCTTAATCTGACACCGGTTCAGTGATTCAAAGTCCATAAAATCAAAATCAATTCCGGAAGGATAAAGGTCTTTGGCTATTGAAAATGCCGTTTCGGTGGATTCTTTTCCGTTGAGATTCGCTTCCGTAGGCGCAACGGGGTAAACCATGGCCACATCGCAGCGGTGATGGCCTTGTGAAAGCACGTAACTGAGCCTTTCTGAGCATTTTAAGAAGTTGCCCATATTTTCCCAATAGGGTTGCCGAAAATGGTTATCCGGAGCTGCCCATTCCCACCAGCTGCCATGCGTGGAATAATACAAAGCATGTAAACTGAGAAGGTTGTGCCCCATTGCAAAATCGGTAAAGGTTGCATCGGCAACTTCTTCGCTGCTGGTCCCCCATCCGCTGCCATAGTAACCTTCCAGCCATGTTCTTGGACGTTCATAAAGATGTGAAATTGAACTGGCCACTTTTGCTTTTACGATGTCTTTTCCCAAACCTGGCTGGTCGCAGCCCGGTCCCGATAACCAGCGTTGGGTGCGGAAATAATCGCCAAACTCAGTTACATCTTTTCCGCGCCCCCCATGATCGCACCCGAACAACATTCCGCGGCTGGTATGCCAATCATAAACCGGTTTAAAAAAACCTTCTTCAGTCAAGGCTACCATCACATCGCTGTAATCGAGGCGGATTTTACAGGAACGGGGGCCAAGATCGGCAAACAGATTGGCAAGTTCAGGAACAATATCGTAGTTCTTGCGTTTTTTAAATTCGGATGCAAAAGTGTCGTCCCAGAGAAAACCCCTGATCCCAAACTGAAGTTCATCTGAAAAAAAGAAATTCAGACCTTTACCGCTTTCTCCCGGGCAATGATCTTCAAAGCGTTGGTAGAACTTTTCGATCACCTTTTTCCCACTCAGGGGATTCATCGGATCCCAGGAAGATTTTATTGTATTTCGGTACACTAAAATTATTTTCCAGTCGCCAACAGGACTCTGCCAATTCAATTCGTTATTTTTTATCCCAGGAATTAAATCAATAGCTGAATTTGCGTCGATTTTTCCATTAACCGTTTTGAAGGCCTTGGCCGTAATCACATCCTGATGAACCTCCGATTTAAAATCCTTTCCGCCTATTACATCCCATTGTTTTGATTCAAGCTTAGCTCCGTGCAAACCTGGATTTTCATTCAGCATCTCATCAACATACCAGCCCTGCCCGGCTGCTCCCAGCGTATAGTCACTCAGACTCACCGACATATCCCGCTTTTTGGCTTCCTTCAAAAACCATTGAAGCAACTCCCACCATTTTGCACTGAACAGCGCCGGCTGGCTCGGATAGGTGAGGCCGTAAGTCGCGCCACCTTTGTCGGTATGGCAATAGTTAATTTGCAGGCCCGTAATACTTTTGTCTTTCAACTGGTCGAGCTGGGTCAGGATGCGTTCTTTGGTTAACGTATCGCCCAGCCACCAGTAAAACGATACTTCGCCATAACCTTTGGGTGGATTTTTAAATCCGGGAAGAACATCCAATTTAGGGGAACGGTCGGGAAAACCGGGAGGAAGTTTTGGTGTGTTTTGCCCGTTTGACCACAGGGACATTGTTGATATAATCAGGAGAAGTCCAAATTTGTATTTCATTTCCAGGTAATGCATTTGTTGTATAATTTAGTTGTCATTTGACGATTGAAACTTCGCTATTCAGGCTAACCACTTCATCCGATTTTGTTGTCGCAGAAAAATATTTACCAATATAATTGACCTTTAAATAGTTATCAAGTAGCGATTTGATTTTGCATGATTCAAGCTTGCCATCTTTCCAGGTCATATCCACCACAAAACCTCCGCGCGCCCTCAATCCTTTTACCTCGCCGTTGGCCCATGCGTCCGGTAAAGCAGGCAATAACTGTAAAATATAATGATTCCCTTCTTTAATATGGCTTTGGAGCAACATCTCAGCTACACCAGCTGTATATCCAAAATTGCCGTCGATCTGGAATGGAGGACAAGAATCAAACATATTTTCAAGTATCGATTGATGAAACAATTTCCGGATCATAGCGTATGAACGATTTCCCTGGCCAAGCCTTGCAAACAGATTGATCTTCCATGCAGTACTCCAACCTGTACCTGTGTCGCCGCGCGCATTAAGTGAAACCAATGCAGCCCTGGCCAATTCCGGTGTTGTAAGGGGGCTGATCTGCCTTCCGGGATGCACCGCAAACAGGTGCGAATTGTGTCGGTGATGATCGTTCGGATCGTCCACGTCCTCCATCCACTCCTGCAACTGTCCCCATTTGCCGATTTGAGGACCAAGGAGACGACTGCGCATATTCGCTATTTTTTCGCGATAGGTGGCATCTTCGCCCAAGGCATCTGTAGCCTCGATGCAATTGCTGAATAAATCGTAGACTATTTGTTGGTCATAAGATACACCGGGATAGGGAGTTCGATTGCCTTCAACCATTCCGGGGCCGTGCTCCGGCGACCATCCGTCGGGTGTAACAAGTTTACCATCTTTACTTTCAATCAGGTGATCTTCCCAGTATCCGACCACATCCCTGAGCATCGGGTATGCCCTGTTTTTAAGAAATGTAATATCACCTCCAAAAGCATAATGTTCCCAGAAATGCTGACTCAGCCAGGCGCTTCCCGGTCGGTGAATTCCCCAGGTTGAAGGTCCGCCCATGATATTATTGGTGCTGTAGCAAATCCACCCTTTTTTAGTCTGAAGTTTAGGGTCGGTCGATTTTTTCTCAACCGCCGCAAAATTCTCTATCCATTCGAACAGGGGCATGTGGCACTCCGACAAAGCTGTTGGCTCTGCAGGCCAGTAGTTCATTTCGATATTGATGTTGGTGGTATATTGTGAATACCAGGCCGGTTTGATATCATTGTTCCAGATTCCCTGAAGATTGGCAGGTAAACTTCCGGGACGTGAGGAGCTGATGAGCAGATAGCGTCCGTACTGAAATAACAACGCTTCCAGCGCCGGATCTTTTGCCCCCTGCTTGTGGGCCTTCAAGCGGTCAATGGTTGGCTGAATGGGCGCCAATCCCAGGTTCAGGCTTACCCTGCCAAACAATTCCTGATAATCGGCCACATGATTTATGCGTAGTTGAGCATAAGATTTTCCGGAAGCACCTGCCAGAATTTTATCCAATTTGTTATGAGGATGTTCGCCTTTAAAATCCTTGCTATAATCGTTAAGAAAGGAGGTTCCGGCAGCAAGTAAGATTGTTACCCCGGAAGCTCCCTGAACTTCAATCCCGCTGGCATCCGATATCACTTTCCCTCCTTTATTCAGAACAAGCAACTGCGATTCGTACTCCATCTGGTTTTCAGTCAGCTTGCCAGTTGCTGTGATTTTGCTTCCCGAAACTTTGATGACCGCTTTGTGCGCATCGGCAAGGTGTATCTTAAATGAAATCTTTCCGGACTTGCCGGATGCGAGGTGCAGCACCAACACCTTATCGGGATAACTGACGAAACATTCCCGTTGGTAGTTCACCCCATTTAAGGTAAAGGTGATTTTATGAATACCTTCGTTTAAATTCAGTTCACGGGTATAGTTTTCAGATTTTAGTAATGGAAAATCTATAAATATGTCGCCAAAAGGCTGATAGAAACCAACTGTTTGGGTTGTTCCGGTAATCAGGCTCTCTTCATTAAACTGGATATGTTCCTGCTCCACCCCGCCGAAAATCATTCCACCCAGGCTGCCATTACCAATGGGAAGAGCCTCCAGCCATTTGGAAGCGGGTTGGGTGTACCAAAGCCGAAGTTCAGTATCGGCAGGTTTTCCGGTCAGAAATGTGACACATCCTAAAAGCATACCTGCAAAAAATATTTTCTTCCTCATTCTCTTTAAATTATTTGTAATTCACCGGCAAGACAACTGAAAACGAATCCTCTTTGCCTTTTGGTTTTGCAGCCAGAAATAAAGCTACAACCTTCCCATTTTCCAAATAAACCTTTGGCATTTCGAACCGGTCAAAATCCAAACGCTCGCCATCCCTGAAGGTAATGCTGAACTTATGCACCAGCGGGTTGGGCGAAAGTGTCCAGTCGAGTCCGTTTGGCGATTCGAACAGCAAAAGGGCAATGCCGTGTTCGGTGATCATGTCGCCATGATCTTTGGCAATGCAGTAATATTTTCCATCCTGGAACCACTCCACATGGTCGTCGATCGGGAAGTCGGATTTGGGCGAGGTGATAAATGGCTTGCCGTAATCTGTAAATGGCTCCAGCGGAGAATCGGAAAGTGAAATGTAATGCTTCACGGCGCCTCCCTTGTAACCCTCTTTTTCCATCACCGATTTGTAGGCCAGCGAAAATTTGCCATCGGGCCGCTGAAAAACAGTTGGAACTCCTGTCGTACGTCTTCCAGGGGTGATGTCGATCAATGGTTTGTCAAACCGTTTCCAAGGGCCATAAGGATTGTCGGCCACAGCGACGCCAATGCGCTGAAAATTCCGGTTTACCCACCATTCGGGATGGGTCATCTTTGGTTTTACCGTGTCGGCGGTAGTTTTCCAGTATCCGCTCCCCTTGTTGGCCGTGTAATATAGATAGTATTTCCCATTATACCTGATTACGTGCGGATTGTGGGTCATTTCGCCGTCCCAGTATTGATTTCCGCGGGCGGGCAGACAAACATCAGAGTAGTGGTATGGTCCGAACAAATTATCTGAAACGGCATGGGCAACTTCGGAATGTGTGGCCCAGGCTTCATGTCCACGTGATTTAGGCCACCGTGAAAAGTACATGTGGTATTTCCCGTCATCCCCTTTCACCACGCCGTTGCACCAAACATTGTATCCCTCCATCGAAAAGATATGTTTTTCCGGATTTTCAGGAATAAGCTTTGTAAAGTCTAATGAGATAATGTTTTTATTATCAGAAGTTTGTGCCTTTGTCGAAAAATTAAAACCAGTCATGGTTAAAACCAACGAACATAATATTATTTTCATCATCGGAATATTCTTTTTGTTCGTTAATTATTAATCGTCTCAATAGACATTTTCACAAATTCATACATGCCACCAGGTTTGGTTGCAAATTCAACCAGTTGGGTTGGTTTCAGGGTCAGTTTATTCAGCTTCGCTTTTTCTGAAATTATTGGCTGAGCAATAACCGGAGTTGTATAAAATGGATTCGGATTTCCCACTTTGGCCGGTTTCAGTCTAACGCCTGAAGTTGAAACCAGCCCGCCAGCTAATCGCAACCGGCAATTACCACCCAGGGCCGATTTGATCGCCAGTTTGGTCAGTTCTCCATTCTTCCATTCCATCGAAATCTCGAACCCACCGGCAGCTTTTAACCCGCTGACGCTTCCATTTTTCCATACATCGGGTAAAGCGGGCAAGGGAAAGATTGCGCCATCATGACTTTGCAACAACATTTCGGCAATACCGGCGGTGCACCCAAAATTTCCGTCGATCTGAAATGGCGGACAAACGTCAAACAGGTTTGGATAGGTACCTCCGGTTTCATTGTTCCATCCCCGGTTCTGATCGGTAGGTTCGATGAGATGAATCTGGTCAGTCAGCAATTTATAGGCGTGGTTTCCATCCTGAAAGCGGGCCCAGAGGTTAATTTTCCAGCCCATCGACCAGCCAGTTGAAGCGTCACCACGGTAAAGCAACGAAGTGCGGGCGGCATCAAACAATTCGGGCGTGCGGTAAGGCGAAATCAGGTTTCCGGGATACACGCCGTACAAATGGGATACATGGCGGTGCTGATCTTTCTGGTTGTCCCAATCTTCCATCCATTCCTGTAACTGACTGTATTGCCCGATTTGCATAGGGGGCAACCGTTTGATCAATTCCTGAAGCGATTTGACCAGCTCTTTGTCGGTTTTTAAAATCTCTGCGGCTTTAATGGTTTTGGTGAACAAGTCGTATATTAGCAGGTTGTCCATGGTGGTTCCGGCGGCAATGCAAACCCATTTTTGACGAATGCTGTACGGTGAATTTTCAGGAGAAATTGATGGGCTAACCACCAGCCATTTGTGTACCGGCTCTTCAATCAAAAAATCCTGGAAAAACTGCGCAGCGCCTTTCATTACCGGATAAACCGACTTTAAATATTCCACATTGCCATTAAATTTATACTTCTCCCAAAGGTGCTGGCACAACCAGGCCGCGCCCGTTGGCCACAACCCTGGAGGGCCGTCGATGGCCCCGTTGAAACGCCATAAATCGGTATTGTGGTGCAAAACCCAACCTCTGGCATTGTACATAGTTTTAGCGGTTTGCTGTCCGGTAACTGAAAGTTCCTTCAACATCTGCACCAAGGGCTCATTGGTTTCGGTGAGGTTGGTAATTTCCGAAGGCCAGTAGTTCATCTCGGTGTTGATATTCACCGTGTATTTGCTGTCCCATGCCGGGAAAAGCTGATCGGACCAGATGCCTTGCAGGTTGGCAGGTTGACCGCCGGGTTGTGAGGAGCTAATCAGCAGATAACGCCCGAACTGGAAATACAATGCTGCCATTTGCGGATCGTTGGCTTTGGCAAATTCTTTCACCCTGATATTGGTAGGTTTGCGGATGGAATCGGTAGTTCCGAGATCAAGTTTCACACGGTCAAACATTTTACAGAAAGCTGCCACATGATCGCTCAACGCCAGGGCATAGGTCTTCTTTTGTGCTGAAGCCAGGTAAGCTTCGGCCTTTTGCACCGGATCGGCAGAAATATCCAGGTAGTTTTTGAAGTTCGTCGCGATCGAAATATAAACCGTTGCAGCATTGGCCTTGCTAACATTTAATGCCACATCGCTTGATGAAACACTGCCCCCTTCAGGAACCACTTTAACGATGGTATGAAATTTCAGCTTTCCGGGTATCCCTTCGTGGTCGCTGGTGATGCCTGTCATGGTGAGCCTATCGTTGCCTTCGGTGGCAATGTCCACTTTGGCCGGTCGGTCAGCCGAAGCCGAAAAGTTGATTTTTCCGGGTTGATCGGCAGTAATCCGGACGATTGTCACCTGATCGGTAAACGAGGTGAAAACTTCCCGTTTGAAAGTGGTTCCTGCTACTTTGTAGCTTGTGGTGGCGACCGCCTGCTGCAGATTCAATGTGCGGTTGTAATCCGAATAGTTTTCGTGACCGGGAAACGAAAGAAAAACATTTCCTACCGTTTGATAAGGCATTCCATGAGCCCCCTGCGAGGTCATTTTTTTGCAGGCCAGTTTTTCGGCTTCGCCATAATTCCCATCAAAAATCAGTTGCCTTATTTCAGACAAGGCACCCAATGTTTCCGGATTATCGTTCCGGTAGGGACTTCCGGCCCAAACGGTATTTTCGTTGAGCTGAATGCGCTCGCGATAAGGATTGCCGAATACCATGGCGCCCAAACGTCCGTTGCCCAATGGCAAGGCTTCAACCCAAAGTTCAGCAGGGTTGGTGTACCACAATTTCAGACCGGCACATTTCAAAGAATCAGTTTTCTGTGAAAAAGTTTGAAATGAAATTAGTTGGCTTATAAGAAAAAATGCAAATGTCAAAACTTTATTTGTCATCATTAAGTTCTGTCGGTAGTTTTAATTTTTGATTTTAGCAGGCAGGAGAGGTACTGCCACATTAAAGCTCATTGATTCCTTTTTGTCGGCCCGGGTAGCCCCATATAAATATTTAGGCATACCGTTTTCAAGGTAAAGGCAGGGGCGTTCAAGCTTTGAAACACTTGCTATTCTGCCTTCCCAGTAAAAGGTGCTTCCAATTACTTTCGGGTGTTTTGCAGGCTGCCAGTCGAAGCCGTTTTTCGATACCATCAGGGCAAAGGCGCCACTGTCGCCGGTAAACTTGCCCACCACGTCGCGCACGATGGCCAGGTAGGTTCCTTCCTGAAACCATACAAACGGGTCTTCGGCCACCATCCATTCTTTGGCGCCGTCGCTGGCTTCAAAAATGGGTTTACCGTGTTTAACAAACGGACCAAATGGCGAATCGGAAAAGGCCACCCCAAAGCGAACCTGTCCGCCATTGATTTTACCATTTTTACACACCTGCTTGTACAGAAGAATCACACGCCCTTTGTCGTCGAAAGCTGCGGCAGGATTGGAAACCATCAGGGCATCAAAAGCAGCAGAGTCTTTACTCACAGTTAAAACCGGATGATCCAGACGTTTCCATTCACCATCCGGAGTATCTGCAACAGCAACCCCAATGCGCTGACTGTTGCGGTAATGCCACCAGTTACCGCTTGGCGGAACTGGTTGCGCAATTTCCGCAGAAGAACTGGTTCCCATATAATAGAGGTAATATTTCCCTTTATGCTTTATCACCGCAGGATTGTGTGTGGCCGAGCCATCCCAGAATTGTGTTCCGCGTGCCGGCAGTGCTACTTTCAGGTGCTTAAACGGACCTGCCGGATGATCTGAAACTGCAACAGCGATCTCTGAAGTCACCGGCCAGGAATAAAAACCGTCTTTGAGCGGCCAGCGGGAATAGAGCATGTAAAATTTTCCGTCGTTGCCTTTTGTCACCGAACCGCACCAGACATAATGGTCCGGGTCGGCAAATTTATTGACCTGAGGAACAGGTTGTACCATTGCACCGATATTCAAATCATCAGCCCAATCTTTTGATTGTGAAAAACCTGAAGTCTGTTCAATTAACATAAAGCAGATGCTAAAAAAGATTGAAGCGATCACAAATAATTTCTTCATTGTTTTTAGTTTTTAAGTTTTGAATACACAAATTCTGCCGTTTTTGTGCCGATGTCATTAAGTGCAACTTGATTATAATGCACGATGTCTTTGAACCACTTCCGCTTTGCAAATTCGCCCGTTTCTCCGTAGGCAATGTAAACACCCTTCATCTTTTTAGTCACCGCAGCCTGGGCATTTCTGACCGCGTCGCAACCAGCGGGCGCCTTGTCCTGCTGATATGCGGTTTGAATGATAAAAAACGGAAGTTTTTTGCCGAACTCTTTTCTGAAGCGCTGAATAACGCTTTCAAGTGCGGACTCATAGGCAGCGCCACTCATCTGTCGGTTCAAAATGGCATTGGCATCGCGCTCCCCCTGCATCCAGATGATGCCGGACAAGTTGATCCCGGACCTGGCTTCGGCCATTTTCGTTTTTTCCACGGCCAGTGCAAACAGTTTTCCCGGGGTATCCCAGGTGTCGTAATTACTCATTTCGGCTTTGCTGCAGCACGAAGCGCCACCACGGGCTGCCATAACCATATAGATTTGCTTTCCGGTAAGTTCAATCAGCCGTTTGGCAAACGGGGGGGCGACACTTCCGGTGCCGGCGCGCTGAAACGACTTCCATGGTTTTCCCGCCGGATCTTTCAGTGGAATAAAATCATTAGCCAAAGCATCAAATTCAAAAGCGGTGCTGGGCTGGCATTTCAGACTGGTCACCGAATCGCCCTGTCCAACTGCATTGCTTTGTCCTGCCAGAAGGAAAAGGTTTGATTGCTGTGCAGAGAGGATTCCCTGAAAAAGAAACAGAAAAAACAGGAGGATTATTGAATTCTTCATCGTTAAACGTTTAGCTAATATTCATTTCGAATTGTGCCGTAAACACCATACGATTGATTGGTGATGTCATACAACGGCTTAAGGCTGAATGATTTGTTTCCATTCCTGAGTATGAATGAGAATTCACCTTCGTTCTTTACCATCTTTTGCAGGATCGATTCCAGATTTCCTTTTAGAATAATTTCCTTGTCGGTTTCAAAAGCCAACATTACAGGGCCATAAAACAGTGCAATCACATTTTCATTGTCGGGCATAGATTTCAGGTAAAACCTGAAATCGAACAGAAGTTCAACGGTGTCGCCATCTTTCCAAAACCGCTCTATGGTTACAAAAGATACCGGTTTGATTTTGGTTTTAAATGGCTCTCCATTCACAAAAACCTTTGTTTGTGTATTGGCCCATGAAGGAATCAGCAGATGAATTGAAAACCTTGAAGAATTTTTAGCTGTTATCCTTATGGATGTCTTTGGCTCCTCCGGAAAATTGTTCGTTTGTTCCAGTATCACCCCCTTTTCTTCCCAGTTGAGTGATGATGGCACAAACATGTTGATCCATAGGTTATTCTGATTATGAAAATAGATGTTCGAGTTCAGATGGGTGAATGCTTCAATTCCCGATCCGTTGCAGCAGCGGAAGTCATTCTCTTTCAAAAAGTTTTTCTTTCTGGGTGAGCCAAGGGGCAGATGATAAACTACCCCGCCATTTTCGCTGTTTTGTGATGGCAATACTGCATTGTATAGGGTGTTCATATAGGCATCGGCATATTTAGGATCACCACTCCAGCAGAAAAGTGTTGCGGTCAGTTTCTGAGTATTATGGGTCACACACGATTCGGCGATTTCTCCGGAAAGGGTGGCGCTTAAGTGATCCGCAACTCCCCAGTGTTCGGCTGTGCGTGAAGTTGGCGTGGTAGCGATTGGACGTGGTCCGCTGCTCGAACCATTTGCATAGGCATGATGATTTACCAGTATGTTCCAGAAATTCCCTGCCGCCTTTTGGAAGTCTGTTTCTCCGGTATTTTCAAATCGACGTGCATATCCGTTCACCAAAACAATGTGGGTATTGGAATGTAATCCTGAGAGGATATCTTTCCCCTCGGCTAAAGGCTGACTAAACCATTTACGATCGAAAATATTGGCAAGTTTGAGGTGGACCGGATCTTTTGAAACAGCATAGAGGTTGTGCAGAACTTCGTTCATCCCTCCGGCTTCATTGGTCGGATTGGCATCAGCGGAATAAAGGATTTTTTCAATTTCGGCTTCCGACAGTTTATCCATGTGGGATTTTACGTAATCGGCCATATTGAGGACAACCTGATAGGCTTTCCTGTTTCCGGTAAGGGTATAAACATCGAGCAACCCCTGCATAATTTTGTGATAAGTGTAGTAGGGCGCCCAAACTCCGGTGAACCTCTTCTCAAGGGTATCGAATTCAGATTCCGGGAAAGCACTCAGGTATTTACCGCCCAGTTTCTGTTGACATTCGGCAAGCGCATCGACCATGGATCTAATCCTTCTGTCCAAAAGCGTATCATTATATTGCCCTATTAATGAGGCACAAGCCGAAAGATAATGACCGACAAAATGGCCTCTCAACCCACATTCAGGACTTTCCCATCCTTCAAGTGGTTTTGCATCTGATTTTATTACGGCATTAACCCTGAAATTGTGCAATAACCTATCGGGGTCGAGACTTAACAGGAAGGCAGTATTTATATCTTCGCGTTGTTTGATCCGGGAGTTGGTCAGTTTCACTTCATGGTTTGCGAAAGATAATGCACCAGGATTTTTTGATAATATTGTTTGTGCATGTGACTGGAAAACAATTAGAAAAACAATGATGCCCGAAATCAGGATGGTATGCCGAATTAGCCGATGTAATCCTTTGATTTCGCTCAGAACCCATGGGATCAAAGCGCAAAACCTAAGATTTCGACCATGTTCCGGAACCGAATCCAAAATCCACTTTTCGATAAGCTCATTAAACGATTCATTTATCGAAAATGGAAAATCGAAAATTTCATCAAAATAATTTATCCGCATCTTTAGAATTTACTACTCTTTTACCTGAATCAGGTTACGCAATTCATCAATGTGATCTTTATAAACTCCGCGCGGATCGGTTTTATATTTTTTACACAGGGAAGCGGCATATCCCACTGCAACTCCCATCTGGCCAGTAGTATTCATCACTCTGGGTCCGCCCAGGCCAAGGTGTGAACAGCTGAAACAACGGCCGGCCATCAATAGATTGTTGATATTTTTGGAATAGAGTGAACGGAAAGGAATGTAATATCTATCCACTTTATAGAACATGGCCGCAGAAAGGAAATCGGGACTTGCAGGATTTTTTATCACTTCCTGATAATGGACGTCCACATCCCTTTTCTCAACCACCACTGCATCACGAAATTTACGCATGTATTTTTCGTCGTTGAAGGTGTAGATGTAATCACCCACCAGCCTTCGGGATTCCCGTTTACCACCAATGTATGCCACCCATTCGAGTTCAAGATTACTATTGGCGGCCTCTTTTTTGGCGTTGTAGAAAGAGCCGTACACAGCCTGCAAAAGATGATCACGGATTTGCTCGGCGTCATCTATCTGATTCAGTTTGTTGTCAGAATATTCCCATTCCCAGGTTCCGTTGACAGCTGAAAAACCTTTTGCAACTTCCAACGCCCAGGGCACTTCAGGAAAGGTTGTTTTTTCATTCGCTTTCCGGGATCTCCAAAGCACTGATGCACCCATGACGCGGTTATCTGATTTTGCACTACTCGACAATTCACCATATTTTGGCCAGCTCTCTCCAAATTTGGTGGAGTCCTCCCGGCCATACATGTATTCTGCCCCGGCCCAGTAACCGATCCATCCGTCACCTGTACAATCCACAAAAAAAGGGGCTGTGAAGCGCCGGGTCTCACCGGTGGCGTTTTGTTTGGCATCAACCCATTGTATCCGGTTATGAACCGCATGTGCACCATAGGCCTTAAAGTTCAGGAAGAGTGTTATATTTTTGTATTTCTGAACGTTGGCCATTCTTCTGTCATCATCCCTGAGAGCTTCCGGAGACCCGTTGACCCATTTGCTGCTACCATTCAGCTGGGATACGATACGGTCTGTATATCCCGTAATCCCTTCGGGGTGAACCCTGACTTCCTGGCTGGCATTTCCACCCAGAACCGGCCGGTCATGTATTAATGCCACATTGAGTCCTTGTTCAGCAGCTGCAATGGCAGCACTGCAACCCGCCAGGCCACCTCCGACAATAACCAGATCGTAGTCTGAGGTTGATGCGGGTATATCCGGTTGACCGTTCATCTTTTTGCGCCATGAGTCCAGTTTGACGGGGTCCGTCGGAGGTTCAGTTTTCAGGGTACTGAAATATATGGCATCACAGCGTCCATCAAATCCGGTCAAATCCTTTAGTTCGAGGGTGGATTGAATTTTTTCCACCGGGAGTTCACCAGCATACTGCCAGTTCCAACCAGACTTTGTACCCAGGATTGTTTCGATCAATATTCCATTGACAATTAACTGAAAGCGACCAGGTGCCTCCCAGTTTCCGGGAGCCCAGTTTTTGGTGCGTACCCAGATGTGGTAAGTTCCGGTTCCCGGGAACTGAACAGTCGTACTGGCATTTTCGACAGGCTTGCCCATGCCGTGAGCAAGCAGATAGGGAGAACCCATCTGGAAGACATACTGTGGATCGATAACCCATCCGCCCGTTTTTTGGAAACTTTCCGCCTCAACCAGTAGCCTCTTTACAAGAGCCGCATTCGTCAGAAATGTAGGGAAAAGGAGAAGTACGAGCAAAAGTTTTTTTTTCATACTGTTAGCTAATAAAATAGAAATATCTTGAGATAATTTAGGAATAAATTGAGTAGAGTAAACGGTGACTTAATTTCTGTTTAATTCCAATAATTTTACCTTTCCGCATATACTCAATCCGCCCTGAACAACAGCATCTCGAGCAATGCCGGAGCTTCTTTCTCGTTTTGGATCAGTAATCTGAATTTCTGAGCCGTAACCGATGGAAAATTTTTCGTCAATCCCGTTCCGTCAGTTTCAGTTTTAAATAGGGTATTCCATTTTGTACCTTCAAGATATTGTAGTTCTTGATTTTGATGGATACCACTCCATGGGTACCATGGTTCGACCAGCGCAATGCATTGAATGGCGATTGGTTTTCCAAGATCCATTTCAACAGTTGCCGATTTCTCCCCTTTGGCAGCCTGCCACTTAGTTTTTGGATCACCATCGGTAATTGCAAATGTATTTACACCTGCACCGGTAGATGAGGCAGTCACTTTAGCTCCCTGAGAAGGAATTGGCAGAATCACAGGTTCGCCTTCAAATTCAACCGCTATTACCGAAGCGATCTTATCCGGGGCATAAGCAGGTAGTTGCAGGGTAGTTTTTTCTTTGTCTGAAGTTATTTTAAGTTTTGTTTTCCTATCGGCCAATAAGTAGGCCTTGTAAATTTTGTTGGAGAAGGGAACAACCAACCGGCCATCTTCAGGCCACTCGAAAACATGCAGATAAAGTGTCTGACCTTTTCGGGTAGCACGGCCCCAGGAGAGATAAGGGAAAGGACTGCCTTTGGTTCCGTAGATGGCTTCCCCGTTCAGTATTAGCCACTGACCCATTTCGCGGAGGTTCTGCTGACATACTTCGGGAATTATACCATACCCATTCGGCCCGACATTCAGCAGGAAATTTCCGCCCTTGCTGACAATGTCTATCAATTTCTGCAACAGTTCGGTAGTACATTTCCAGCGATCATCCCAGGCATTGTAACCCCAGTGACCGTTCATGGTCATACAGACCTCCCAGTTCCTTCCGGGAAATCCCGTCGCGGGAACAAACTGCTCAGGTGTTTCCAGGTCACCGCCCATCCCTGCTCCAAGTCGGTTATTGGTAATAATATTGGGATAAGGTTTAAGCAGATCGGCAAGTTTGCGTGTCATTCCCGGTGTCATGTTGGTTGGGGTATCCCACCAAAGAACCGCCACATCACCATAGTTGGCAAGAATCTCTTTTACCTGGGGAACGGCGATCCTGTCGACATAGGTGTTCATATCGGCCACATGAGTCGAATCCCACTCCACGTTACCGGATACGGCGCCACCAGGGTGGTACCAGTCTTGTGCCTGAGAATAATAAAACCCCAGCTTCATGCCCTGTTTACGACATGCCTCTGCCAATTCCTTCAGAATATCTCTCTTGAATGGTGTAGCATCCACAATGTTGTAAGGATCGGCTTTGGAGCCAAACATCGCGAATCCGTCGTGGTGTTTTGATGTGATGACGATGTATTTCTGACCAGCATCTTTGGCCAGTTTAACCCATTCATCTGCATTAAATTGTGTAGGATTAAACTTTTTGGCCAAGGCTGAATATTCAACCCTTGGAATTTTTGCCTGGTGCATAATCCACTCGCCGTAATTGGTATTATCTCCCCATTTCCCTGCAGGAACGGAATAGATTCCCCAATGAATAAACATGCCGAACTTGGCATCTTTCCACCATTGCATCCTGAGGACATTTTGATTTGATGCCGCAGAACCTTCACCGTTTTGTGCCATTGAAGCGTTTGCCAGGATAGCAGCCAGGCAAAAAAGAACAAATTTGTTACTCATATCAGATCTTAAAATGGGTTGTTTGGTTGTTAACTACTTAAATTTAATACCATAATCATGAAAACAATCCACAATCCGCTGAATAATTTTCGGAAACGTTTTCGGCAACGTTTTAATTTTCGGAAACGATTCCAGTAATAGGTTCAATCTGTTTAAAAGAGAGGAAGATTTTCCGCATCTCATGTTTCGGGTTTCCTGATCCAAACCCGCTCCATTACTTTCTACCTTAGCCCTTTAGTTTTGGCAATACTTTCTTGCCAAACAAATCACAAATGGTTCCGTAAACAGCGCCTTTTTGAGCGGTTTGTGCTATCCTACCAGATTTGATTGCAAGATTCCTTATAATTAAGGGCTTATTCTATCATTTTCAGGCAAAAAGGTTTCTCTATTTTTATCTCTTCACCGGTTGGGGAGAGTCCCCCCGTTTTCTTATTAATTTTAAAGACCACTATATTACCGGAGTCGGCATTTGCTACCAGCAAGAATGTACCGGTTGGATCAATCACAAAATTGCGGGGTTGGATTCCAAGAGAAGATTGATGAAACAATTCAGTCAACTTCCCTGAACGTGAGATTCTATAGCCAACAATATCATTTGCATTTACTCTGTGGGTCACGTATAAGAACTTGCCACCAGGTGTGATATGTATATCCGCACTTCCCCCTTTCCCGTCGTGGTTTGTAGTATCAGAAAGCTGATCCTGGATCTGAGTCAATTTCCCTTCTTTGTACCGATAACTGATCAGATGCCCCGACTTTTCAGCAATCAAATAGAGAAATTTTCCATTCGGATGAAATACCAGGTGCCGGGGTCCATAACCAGCGGGCATTTCAGAAATCAACGCATTTGCTTCAGACAATGGCTGTTTGGTTTGCCGTGAAAATGGATAACAAAATAACTTATCCCGTCCCAGATCGGTAGCAACAACATATTTGCCATCAGGCGAAAAGAGGGTGCAATGAACATGGGGTATTGTTCCCGCAGGCCCGATCTTCATGTGATCAATCATTTGCTGAAAGGGTTGAATACTACCGTCACAATTGGTTTTAAAAATGCATAAATTTCCCAATCGATAGTTTGCCGCCAATACATATTTGCCGTCCAAACTAATATCCACAAAACAACAAGGCTCTGAACCTGTGTCTGTTGAGTTTAAGGGACTAAGGATTCCTTTTTCGTTATCAAAAGAGAACGTTGCGATCTGACCACCTTTTTTATCACTTTTATCAGTTGCAACATAGACATATTTTTGATCTTTGGCGACTGCAAGATACTGCGAGCCATTCAAACAGAGAGAACTGACCGGGTACAGTTTCCCCATCCCGGAATTAAACCGGTAAACATGCATAGTTGGGCTATTTGTACCTACCAGAAGAAAAAAATCTTTAGCATTTACCTCTTCATTTGTACAAAACACGGTGAACAGGAACACAAATATTATTCTCATGCTTATCTCTTTATTTATGGCCGCCCGGTGATTATTCCAAAGGTTTGGTTGAGTTACAAATTCCGGAAACCTCAATTCAATTCTTAAATTTCGATATCAAATTCGCCCAAATTCAACGGATATTTTCCATATTCCCGAACCAATTTAACGATGTAATCATAGGTTTGACCCGATACTGCGCTTGATACCGAATGGTCAGACTGGAATATAAAGCCTCCCCGTTTGGCTGCATTCAGTTTTTTAAGTATCTCACGTTTAATCAGGTCCAAATCCCCTGTTTCCCAAATCTGGATGTTGTTATTCCCGCAATAACCAATTTTATCGCCATAAAGCTTCTTCAGGCGAACAGCATCCATATTGGCTTTTACTTCCAACGGATTGTAGGCATCCAGTCCCATTTCGATGAAATCTTCAAAAATCAGACTCACATTTCCGCAACCGTGATAAATTACCGGTAGGTTGTGTTTGTGGCATTCTTCAATCATCAGTTTAACCCAGGGTTTAAAATATTCACGCCAGTATTCAGGATCAAAAAGCATGGTTTGCTTAAAAGCCACGTCACCCCAAATCACAAAGCCATCCAGCAATCCGTCAGCGGCGGAGATTTGGGCTTTTGTACAATCGAGATAAAACTCCCCGATCCGATTAATTTGTTCACCCAGCTCATCGGGATACATACCCATCCAGAATAACGCGTTTTCCTGACCAATCAGCCGGGTCAAACATTCGGAACACTCTATAACGCTGCCATAAACAGGGAAATCGGGATGTAATTTTTTAACCGTTTCGATCCAGGCAGGTGTGTTGCGTTCAAAGCCATCGCCCACCCCCGCAATCTGGTTATCGCCAGCTTCAAAATAGCGCCGTCGATCATACGCATCATCAAACCTAAAAGTCTGTAGTTTTTCAATTGAGTCAATATCAAATGACATAAATTCAGGCATCTGAAAATCGAATCGTTTTCGCATTGTCGCACCAAAACCTGTCTTCACAACTACTTCAATTTCGTCCTCACGGATGGTTTCAAAAGAGCGGATTGTCGGATCCAGATTGGGATTTGTGACAATCCAGTCGAGGTCATAATAAGCATAAGGCTCAGCGCTAGCGGGAAGGTTGAGCTCCTTGCGCCAGCGCTTTATAAAGCTCCCCCAGAAAAAATCACTGATGGGCACGCGGTCCGGTTCCTCATGGCGCAAAGCCTTATTCATCCGTTCAAGCTTTGCCAAACAATTTGTGGTTCTTTCCATAACCATTTTTTAATCGAGATGAAAAACCTCTTCCATATTGGCCCACCATTCACTCTCAGCTCGATTTTCAACAGGTCGTTGCATAGGCATCATAATATCCCACCACTCCCTGGTTTTGGGATCAGCCGCCATTTTTGCCATATCGGCCCCAAAATCGTCACCGGTATATTCCATGTAAGCAAAGAGCAACCCATCTTTGTGAAAAATGGAATAGTTACAGATATTACAGGCTGTGATGATCTCCAGAATTTCTGGCCAGACCGCACCATGAAATTCTTTGTACCTCTCAAAACTTTGCGGGTCAACCCCGATAATTTGTCCGAATCGTTTCATTTTTTGTCGATTTAAAATTTTAAATTCAATACTCCTTACCCACTTCTGCCAAACGTTTTACCACATTGTCGTCCATCAGACCATCCCGGTTAGGTGCGCAATTGAGTAATAAATTGCAGTTTCTGTTTTTCAGGATGGCCAGGTGGCGGTTCACAATATTATCAACCGACATCAGTTTTTCCAGTGGAAATTTCAGTTTCCAAAACCACTGACTTTGGATGCACGGCCCTTGTTGAGAGGCATACTTATTTCCGGGAGGAGCCCATTCGTCGTTCCAGGGTTCTTCGTAATGGAAGAAACCGAGGTTCTTGTAAACATCATCTAAGGGTAATCCGCGACGCAACTGGTAATGATCGGTAATGAGAATTTGTGGCTGAATAGACTTAATGAAGTTATAAATTTCATCATGCTGCTCCTGTTTCCAATTTGTGCCGCAGTTCCCCCAGCCATCGAAGGTAATTGAGCCAATTTTTCCGTAATTGGTAAGTAATTCCTTTAACTGTGTTTTTATGATTTCAATTTCTTCAGGAGTAATATCGCCTTCGATACCCAGTTGCCTGTCCCATATTGAAAAATAGAAATGGGGTTCGATGCCCCGGCTTCTGAAAGCATCGCAAAACTCACGAACGATATCACGACCGGCTACCGCACTCGAAGCTACATCATAGGTTGTAGTTTTGCTGCCCCACAAACAAAAGCCATCGTGATGCTTGGTGGTCAGAACAGCATATTTCATCTGGGCGCTTTTGGCGGCATCGGCCCATTGGTTGCAATCGAGTTTAACCGGGTTAAACGATTTGGGGTCTTGCCCCGGTTCAACCCATTCCTTTTCGTGGAAGGTACCCATATTGAAATGGATGAACATCCCGAATTTCAGCTTCAAAAAATCGTTTCTCAGTTTTACCTCCGTTTGAGAATTGGCAGATAAAGAGAAAGACAAAATCAGGATAAAAGCAAAAAAACTTTTCGTTTTTTTCATTTTCAGGCTGGGTTGAAATTTTGATTATTTATTGTTGAACTCCTTCACTGCATCGTACATGGCTATTATATTTTGCGGAGGAACATCGGGCAGAATATTGTGAACTGTATTGAATACAAATCCGCCACCCTTCGAGAAAATTTCAAGACGTTCGAAAACCTGGTCGCGAACTTGTTGTGGTGTGCCCGCATTTAGTGTTCCCACAGTTTCGATACCACCACCCCAGAAGGTACAATCCTGTCCGAATTCTTTTTTGAGGAAGTCGGGAGCCATATTCCAGGCATTGGTCTGAACAGGGTTGAAAATTTCAATGCCAGCCTCAATTAAATCAGGCATCAGCATCGAAATGGAGCCGCATGAATGGATATAGGTGTGCATTTTACTATGTGTTTTTACATAATCACACAGAATTTTGTGACGCGGTTTAAACAATGTTTTATAGGTGTCAACATCCATAAACGGACCGGAACTCATGCCCAGATCATCGCCAAAACGGATGATATCTACAATGTCACCGACAGCATTGCACACTTTTTCCAAAGTGGCCAGGTGGCGGATCAAAAGCTGATCGAGCAATTTTTCAACGTTATACGGATCGCACATCAGGTCCATCAGGAAGTTGTCCATCCGGCGCAGGAAGGTTCCCCACTCAAACAAGTTGCAGCCGCAAACCACGAGTAAAGCCTTATCGGTACTTTGGCGCAATTTCAGGGTATTTTCTCGAAGTTTTTGCCAGAAATCGGATTCTCCGGCGTGGTCCCATGGGCTGTGGCAATCGCGGGCCCACATGATCCGTCCCATCTCTGCATCCAGATTTTGGTATGAATCTGGAAAACCTTCTACATAAGGGAAATAGGTTTGATCGAAAAAAGTTGCTCCTACAGGCATTCTGGAAAGCATCCGTTTTCCGTCATCATCATAGGTTTGATAGGAACCATCTTCCATTCCTATTGGCTTAAACCATTTGGGATAAAAGGCAGCGCCCCCATTGGCCATAGTAACCGGGCTCCAATCGGAAGGGTGGTCGTTAAATGTGCGGCCAATATCCAGCACATCAACTCCGAACTGATCCAGAACGGCCATATCAGGCTGGGCCAATTGCTGAACAACATCGTAAATTTGGACTGGCAAATCGGGCCGACCCATGTGTTTCATCAGATTGCCGTAGGCAATGGCCGAAATTCCAGAACTTGGGGTGGCGCTCAAATCAATTGGTACACGATCTGGTTCCTGATGATTGATAGCCGCTAAAATTCGTTCTCTTGAGGTGGTCATATTTTAAGTATTAAAGTTGTTCCAGGTTTGAGCCTGATCTAAGAAGTCAAAAAAACAGTCCTTTCGGGATAGACTTTGAACTATTTTATTTTTGTCCGCTGATGCCAATCATAAATGAAGCTGTCATAAGCAGTGCTAATCCTAACCAAACTAATCGTTTGATGTTAAATTCAATCCCTTTCCACTCGCCGCGGAAAAATCCCCAAACGGTAGCACAAACAATGGTCAGTGACATCAGAATCCCCCAGGCGACAAACGTAAATTCGCCCAGCTTGCTGGTCCCCATTCCATAAAAAATGTAGTTGATAAACCACAGAAAGCTGGCAAAGGCACACATGGCATAATTGGCAATCAGTGTTTTCGATTCCCCTTTGTAATAATCACTCAGCGAATTGTTTTTGATGCCCAGGTAGATACACCAAATCAGGGTCGAAAGTAATGACCCAGCAAAAAAGAGCACAAACACCGGGCACCTGGCAAACAATTCGGGTGTTCCGGATTTAACGGTCTCATCTGCAATCATTTTACCTTGTTCAAAACCAAGTGACATTGATGAACCTGTGACGCCTACAAACAAAGCAGCAAAAAGACCTTTGCGCAAATCGAAACCGGCATTGGCTTTCTCTCCTTTCAGGGTTTCGAGTTTGCGGCTTTTTAAAATACCGGCAAAAGCGGTTATGCCAATACCAATGCACGATACGATAAGTCCCGAAATAAGAAGGACACCTCCGTTTCCTTCAAACATCCTGCTCATTTGTCCATCGATCAGTGGCGGCAGAAGGGTTCCGATTACCATCATCAAACCTAAGGAAATACAGAAGCCCAGGGCCACGCCTAAATATCGCAGGGATAATCCAAAAGTTAAGTTTGCTAATCCATAAACAGCGCCAAGGATAAAAATAAGCCACAAGTTGCCCGATGGAATTGTTTGGTAAATCTTTATGAAATTGGGGGCAACAACCACACATATAATCAGTGGTACAATAAGATAGGCAAAAACACTAAAGGTTAACCACGAAATCTCCCATTTCCATTTAGTTACTTTATCAAACGGGATACTGAAACTCCCCGAGGAAAACGCGCCAATGGCAATAATCAAAATACCAAGCAAGATACTTGCACTCATAGGTTTCAGGTTTTAGTGAATCGGTTTATTTAGTGTGATTTCACCCTTCCGGTCGGTTGATTAAAATCCTGTTTCAAATTTACCTGATCGGAATAACTATAACTTGAACTTTTCAGGCAATTTGTTGCACAATTACGCGATTTGAATCATTCTGATTTTTTCATACTTTTGGAAGTTTTAAAATTAAACTACTCATTTAAAAATCCATGTATTCTGAACAAATCAGTGAATCGCTGACTTTTCATCTCCGAAATACTGCATATTTGAGCTTTAATTCTGATTTTGACTATCAGGATATCATTAGCCCGTTTACCCGGATGTACCTGGTTACTGAAGGAAATGGATCTTTGATTATTGGGAATCATAAAATATCACTTGAGGCCGGGAATCTTTATTTAATCCCAAGTTTTTTGTCGTGCACCTATCATTTTGGAGCCGGGTTATCACACTACTATATTCATCTCATTATAGATCAGCCAAATGGATTGAATCCATATAGTCTGTATTCAATCATTAATAAAGTAGAAGCACACGAACTCGACACCAAATTGTTACAGCGAATGGTGCAAATCAATCCAAGCCTGCAACTACCCCATCATCACCCAAATGTCTATCAGACTAAATTGTGGCTCAATAAAAAAATCACCTACGAGTCGGCTGGTCACTATCTTGAAACGATTGGAATTTTGAAACAGCTTTTCTCCCGCTTTTTGGAATCCGGACAGGATCATATGATAACCAGTATGTTGAAATATAATATACAACCTGTTTTAGTCCATATCCAGAATAATTTGCAATATGATATTCGGGTTACTGAACTTGCTGTATTAGCTTGTTTATCGAAGGATCATTTTTCAAAAGTCTTTAAATCAATTACGGGGATGGCTCCATGTGATTACGTTATTGGGAAACGGATCGAAAGGGCTCAGTTTCTGCTGCTCACCACAGATTTAAGTCAGTCAGAGATCATTGAGCAGACCGGATTTAAAACCACTTCCTATTTTTCACGTATTTTTAAAAAAAACACTACTTATACTCCTGAAAAATACCGGAAACAAGGGGGTTAGAAAATCCTCAAAGAATGAACTTACTTCTTCTGTCATTTCAATTTCACAACCGTTATTCCCATCAATCCCACAACCAATTCCTATGAAAGGGTTTCGACGGTAATACTTTCCATTTCAATGCCCGGTTAAAGTTTGAGCTTCAGAATCTTTCTCATGCAATGCATTTTACTCTAACCGAATCTACTTTTTTGCCTCTTTTGAATATATTCTTCCAATGATTTATATTATCCTCGACTCCACAAATTAAAAATTACGCTTTTTTCCCAGGGTTGCCTCAAAAAATGATTTTGGTGAATCATTCGGAACTCCTGTATAAATCTTCTGTTCAGCAATTGTCTCCATCCCTTTTTTCACAATCAAATAATTCTGACCAGGATATGTCTTGAACATGATCACATTCTTCTCCTGAATATGGTGGCTGACCCGATTTTTCTTCCCGCCCATGCCCCAAACCACCACTTCAGAATCCGGCCAGGGATTGACCACCCTGCAATTTTTTCCCTTCAGGCTTTCAATGAAAATACCGGGAATAGAACCATCCTTTTGCTTTTCAGACGATACAACGAAAGCGCCCCGTGCCAGCAATTTGAAACTTGTCGCCCAGTCATCAGGAATAGCAGGGAAGATTCTGATTTTATCTTCGTTGCTTTGGAGCAGCATTTCATTGACCGCAGCCCCGTAGATGCTCAGTGGTTCCAATCCGCATTGAATGAATGGTTTGGCAGGCAATTTGTTTGGGTAGTGAGCCCTCTCATCATAAATATAGTCCCGCTGAGTGGAAATGTCCGGATTTTTTACCGAATCCATATAAAGAGAGAGATTGTACCAGTGATCGATGTTGTAAAACAATCCTTGCGGAAAATGTTGCAGCCGGCGAATCCCGTTCTGCATCATTTTAAATACTTCATTACCCATACCCAGCCGGGCGGCAACAATTGGTTCAGGAGATATTGCATTCACCTGTGCCGGACGATGACTAATCATTGTTGTCATCGCATTGAATTCGCGGTTATTTTTTTGATCGATACCCACCAAATTTGCCGGGAATACCGATGAGGTGCTGGCACTCATGTGGCTTAACCAGGGACCCCGCTCATTAATTTTAGGAAAAATTGATCCGTCAGGATACCAGGCGTGTGCAATTACCTCACCCTCCTCTGGTACAGTTTGGTAGGGAATCGGCCAAAGGTGGTCAACAATTCGTTGCCATTGTTTAATTTTCGGTTTATCTGTGTGAAGCATCCTTGCCGCCTTTATACAATTGGTAAAGTTGGCAATGATTACATTCCGGTCGGTAATTGGATTCTGCAGATTGTTAGTTCTTGGGTTTTCGTAGGGTTGAGAGGGAAAAATGAAATATTCATTTTTCAGGCTATCCCATTGGAGTTTCTGCACATAAAACTCTGCCGCCTTTTTCATAAATGGATAGGCTTTCCGGGCGAGAAATGCAGTATCGCATGTAAACTGGTAATAATCCCAAAAATATCCGGCAATCTGGCTCGCTGGCGTAAAGTTGTTGAGCATGTCGGCCCGGTGCCAGAAAGTCATGCTTCCAAAGAAATCATGTGGTTCACTCCAAAGGATCGCATTTTCGGCTCCCCGTTTTTTAGCATGTTCCTCTGCTTTGGGCATCAGACTGAAATAGGTATTCAGGTACGGAAGCATTAGTTCGCAATCGTTTTGAGGGCAAAGTCCCCAATATTGTTGCTGGGTATTCCAATGGTGCGGGGTAACCCAATTGCGAACATCATGGTTCCAGGTCCACAGTCCGCCATTGAACACTACCGGAAATCTTCCCTGTGAGGAACTTGCGATCAGGTATCGGCGCAGGTAGTAGATATTTTCGACGTAGTCGTTCTCTATATGGACAAACGACTGGTTCCAGAAATTCCTCCACCACCGTTGATGGACTTCTTTCTCCTTCTGCATTGTCATCTTTTCAAAATCATTGAGTAACTCAACAGCTTTGTGAGTTGGATTCTTAGATTCATTTGAGGTTGCCATCGAAACGATCAGGGTGATGTCATGGTTTGCCTGTTTTCGCGAAGTTTCCAGCTCCAGCCGGTTCGAACTGATAATTTCAGGGGTAGTCTCTTCACCCAGGATCCGGCAGGCAACCGAGAACTGCAGTCCCTCAAAAGCCTCTTCCAAAACCAGGTCTTTTCCTGCAACAACTGAATTTGCATTTCCCAGTCCGCTTTTGGTATCTTTTGAAAAGTAACCGTACCATCCGGGAAAAGCCCTGCTTCCCCACCGTTCAAGCGAAGCACGTATTTTAGTTCCTTCTTTTAAATGATCGAAGCAGGAACACTTGATGATGAAACACCATACGTTTTTACCGGGTGTTACCCAGGTATTGATCCGGCTTTCCATAAACGGTGTTTTGGCCTTCAGTATCACCTCTGCATTTTTTAAGGATAGGCGACCATCGAAATCATCGAGGTAAGTCCATTCAAATCCGGGAGCCCCAAGGTCGATATTCAATCGTGCCCCTCCCCGCAATGTTGCCCTGGATTCCTCGTGTGATTGGTCAAACAGGTCGTTTTTATTAATCTGAACCTCTACTCCGTTGTTGGTGTTCCAAATCATGCCTCCCAAATCCCCGTTTCCAACAGGAAATCCTTCAAACCCTTCGTAAGCAGGTGTTTTATAGACGATATCATGTCTGGTCAGATAGGTCGAATGAACCACAAACAGCGGATTCTGCCCAAATGCAATTTCAGATATCGGAATTATTAGAAGCAATAAAATCCATTGTCGTAGAACCTGTTGAATCTGTTTCATTTTCAAATTTAATTCATTTATTCAAATTTAATTTATAAAAGGCAATTTAACTGTCCATGTTTCGCTCCATGGACTTTGCAAATCGTATTGTTCGACGGTACACATCCTGACATAGTAGGTCACACCTGATTTTAAACCGGGAATATGGCAGGAAGCTCTACTGGTTGTCTGGAGAATATGGGTATCTGTTGAAAAATTGGGTGAGGTTGAAAACTGAACCTTGTATAAATATTCTGATTTATTGCTGCTGTACCCGATACTGATTCCGTTTTGGAAGGCACGGATACCCTTTATCACCGGAGGGAAAACTGCGAATCCATCGAGGGTTTCCGTGTGAATTTCCGATTTGCTTTCACCAAAACCGTTGACTGCTACCAACTGGATTTTAACCTTCCGGCTATTGCTGGTCATACCTGTAAAATTCTGAATTTCGATAAAATGATCGATAGTCGGTACAGTTTCTTTATTCAAATCCTGATCACCATAGAGCAGTTTGTATTCAATAGCCCAGGCGACATGACCGAATAGCACCCGAATTTTATCCCCGGTATTGAAAACTTCTTTAATTACCGGTTTTTCAGGAGCCACATAACAGATCGTGGTATCCATCATGATGTAATCGGTAGGGCTGATCAGCGAAATTTTGCGGACGGATGGATTTCCCGTTATCGCAAAAGTCTTCACCAACAACGGATCGCCGGGTTTTATCAGCGGAAGTATGTTCTCTGTTTTTTTGAGCAACTTATTATTTTTGCCGAACTCCTCACAAACCAACTTATAGTCGCGCAAGTTGTAGGCCGGCAGATCAAGTTTTTCCCGTGATTGCATGCTTACCTCCAGGCTGATTCCATTTGCTTTAACAACAAACGATTTTAATGGGGCAAACTCCTTGCGGATAACCTGATACGCCCGTTTTTTATTGCCATAGCCATCTGCCACACCCCAGTCGCGGTTTTGCGAAACTTTGCTGTCCCAGGTTGGATCGGAAGATCGGTGGAAGCTGCGGTAATCGTTGTAAGTCCAGAGCGATGCACCAAACAAATATTTCCGACCACGAAATTCGTTAATCATCTTCGAGAAATTGCCGGTTGAGGTATTCAGATCTTCACCGATCAGACTTGAGCCGCATTCAGAAATGAAAATCATTTTACCGGGTTGATATTCATGAACGTTATCCACATTCTTCCCCCAGGAACCATAGGTGTTGTAAGGCACAAAATCGCCAAATTGCGAAGGGTCTTCTTTTTGATGATTAGCTGTATGTGAAACGAGGACGACTATACGGGAGTTATCAAGACTGTCCTTTACAAATTTGATGGCCTTTTCAGCATACTCCATTACCTTTGGATTCCGGATTTTATCACTGATTTCGTTTCCTACACACCAGCCAATGATCGATGGGTGGTTAAAATGGTTGTTTACCAATTGTTTAATCCATTCCCTTGCAATTGGATTTGCTGGATCAGTTAAGTTTGTAGTGCCCCAGAGCGGGATTTCGGCAATGATCAGCATCCCTTTTTCGTCCAGGTAATCGTAGACTTCTTTGGGCAAAGGCAGGTGCGATAGCCGGGTAATCGTAACACCCAGCGATTTCATATTATCAATGTCGCGCCTGTAAACTTCTGCGGGCAACGTATTCCCGGTGAGGCGATCATCGGCCACCCAATTCATGCCCATGGCCCTGACAGGCTCGCCGTTGAGTAAAAATTCCCCGTTTACAATTTCGGCTTTCCTGATCCCAAATCGCGCCCGGGTGGCATGAACCACTACATTGCCCATTTTCAACTGTAGATTCAGCGTATAAAGGTTCGGAAAATCGAAGTGCCAGAGTTTCACCTGTTTCTTTGCCAGGGGAAATTCAAATCCTGCTATTTGATTAGCGTCGCCTGTTAACATGACCGTTGTACTGCCTTTTTTAATGACTTTGCCCCCGAAACTCAGTTCATACTCAAGCGAAACATTCTCTTTTGTTTTGCTTCCGTTGAATAGTATTGTACTTACAGAAACACTGGCTGTTCCTTTTTTCAGATCAGGAATGGATACAATATGCGCTGACTCAACAAATACCCGATTGTTAACAATTAAGGTAACCGGACGCCGGATACCGCCCCAGCTCCAGTAAGCACCGCTCCGGAAGGTGTTATCGGCACATACCACCAGCGTATTTTTAGCACCGCTTTTTAATTTTCCGCTGATATTCAGGAATTTGGGAAAATATCCACCGGTAACATTTGCAATTTGCTCCCCGTTGAGCCATACTTTGTAGTCGATTCCTACTGCTTCAAAGTTCAGACGCACCACTTTGCCGTCAATTCCCGGAGGTGTTTCAAAGGCAGTCCGATACCAGCCTTTCCCGGTATAATTGGCATATTCGTTTCGGATGTCCCAGTTGCCGGGCACATTCATTTTATCCCAGTCTGAATCGTTGAAATTGCCTGCAAACCAGGCTTGATCTTCACCGTTATTGTTATAATCCGCTTTGAAATTCCAGGTTCCATCCAGTGAAATTCTTGTTTCGCCTGAAATTGAATTTTCAATAATATCTGCATGAACAGAGCCAATAAAGATGATAAATGCCAGAATAGCGAGTTGAAACTTTATCATGTGGTTTTGATTTATAGGTTAAATTCCGTTCATTTCCTTGTATTCCGTGGCTGCGGCTCCCTTCACCGGCTTGCAAAGCTCCTCCAGCTTTTCAAATTGATCGTAACCGGTACCCAACTGATTTTTCACGACTTCTTTAAATTTTACGGGAAAATCAGGAGTAATACCAATGCGCTTTACATCAATATCTTTAAATCCCAGTTGATAAGCGGGTGAATTTTCCTTCAGTCGGAAATCCCCGTTTTTAATGTCTCGGAACAATGGATCTGCAACGAGGCTGTTTTTATCGGCACCACGCGTCCGGTAAAAATCCATTGCCGATTGACCGTGATCGTTCAGGTTGGCATCGAAATAAAGGTTATTATCGATGTTGCATTCCTCTATTTTCAGTTCGGTCAGCTTGCCATTCACGGTTCCCTGCCTGTAAAACGTGTTGTGCGAAGCTACTTTGTAGAAAATGTTATTTTGAATTTTGCACGCTGTATACGGCGGCATTTTATCGCGCGTAAACACGTCCATAATGCTGAAATAGCCGATGAACATGCGGTTGGTTTTACCTGCTGAATTCTCATAAACAATGTCGTGGATATCGGCAATGATGTTGTTGTATGCATTATTTTCGTAGTACTTCAGATTGATACCCCCGCCGTTGCAGTTGTAAATGATATTTTCGGCAATGGTGGTATTTTTCAGGAATGCATCGGTGCGAATAGCCTGTTGCATTCCCACTCCGTTCAAATGATGGATATAATTTCTCCGGATTTCGTTGCCGTCGCCCACATCCGATAGGTAAATGGCGTTGCCGTCGAAACACTTTTGCATTACCAGAAAGGCCTCATTGTCCTCCACGATGTTGTTGCGGGTATGGTAATAAGGTGCTGTTTTGGGCCACTGATTGTAAAAGACGAAATTGCTGAAGTAATAGGAAACGGTATCATCCTGGTACAATGCTTCGGGGGCAATTTCATCGGTGCGAAGGGTTCCAACCTGTTCGCGGTTTTCACCTTTCAACTGAAAAAACATGGGGCGGGTTCCGCTCAGCACAATGGCATCGTAGGGCAGATGGTGCAACTTGTTGTTCTTAATGATATTTTCACCACTTTGCCAGATCATGATGCCATTCGACTGATAATAAAACTCTCCGCAATGGTGAATCTGGTTATTCAGAATGCGGTTCGATTTATTCACATTCAGCTTTCCCGGACCATATCCGCAGAGTAAAATACCGGTGCCACCCACGTAGTCAATCAGGTTGTTTTTAATCAGATTACTCTGGGCGTGAAGGTCAAGGCGCACTCCGGCACTTCCGGAGTTAGTCAGTCTGCAATTACTCATTTCGCAATATTCAGCATCCCGGAAACGTACCATGGCATTGGCTTTGTTCCACATATCCCATTCGTGCTGAAGACCAATATCTTTTTTTGTGATCACTTCCCGTTCTGCCCGGGTAAAAGTCAATCCTTTAAAAGCAATATTCCGGACAATTCCACCAGCTTCGTGGCCATCTACGAAAAAATACGCAGTTAATGCCGGGAAAGTAACCTGTTGAGGCTGGCCACTAACCGGCCAGTAATAAACCAGCTTTTCTTTGGTATTTACCACCCATTCACCGGGCGAATCCAGATAATCAATTGCATTTTCTACCCGGCAACTGCCACCTTCCATCGCGTGTAAATGCTTGTCGATCTTGCCCATCGGATAAGTGGCTGGGAGTACGGTTAGTGCCAATCCATTCTTCTCATCAACCGAAGCCAGGGTAAGGTAATTGGTTACATAACCCACATTTGGCTGAACAAAAATTTCAACATCCGCCAGGTTGCTCCAGTTTTTCAGGACTGTACGTGGAAAATAAAGCGAGTTTCGGTCGGCTTTCATCATTCCTTTCCAATCGACTCCTCCGCCATCACCTCCTGTCATCACCTTTGTGGGTTCAAATCCTTTGGAACGGGCCCTGATAAGCAATTCACCCTTGTCATAAAGGGTATAGAAGCGTTGCTTTCCTTCAGGCATAACCGGCATTGGTGCCACAAAAACCTTTCCTTTGGCTATCGCCGGAAGTCCCTTCAAAGCTTTGGCCAGTTGCCATCCTGTGACTGGTATATCAGACGAAAAGACCGGTTTTTCTCCCGGATAGGCCATGTAAACAATCTTGTAGGAATCATAATGGCTGTCAGCAGGGGTGAAAATTTCGGTTTCAGAAAGCATATATTCACCTCCTCTAATCAAAACATAGACATTCCTGTAACAATCCTTTTTTATCAATCTGACGGCTTGTTTGGCACGATGGACTGTAGCAAAAGGCCCATCGGTTTTACTGGCATTTGGTTCCGCAAGTTTTCCACTCCAGGAGTCGCTTCCAACTAGAGAAACATAGAAATCGGCGAACGATTCGATACTATTTTGGGCCTCGATTTGCTTCAAGCCAAATGTTACAAGCACGAAAAACACCGCTATTTTTAAAATTGTTTTTTCCATATCACACATTGATTTACAAATAATAATTCTCAATCTGTTAATTGTGAAAGCATCCACAAAAACTGTTTACTTGTATTCCAACCATGCTGTGGCTGTGGTATTTTGATCAGACACGAAACGAATCCAGCGGGCCTGAATGTTTCCCGGGAATTTGAAGGTGAATTTTTCGCTGACTTTGACGGTAAACGTGCGATAAGTAACCCAGCTATTGTCACCGGTCGGATCGACCTCTACCGTAAATTTAACCATATGATTGGCGTTGTGCGATAAGGTCAGGGTACGCTCATCAAAACCTCCAAACAAATAGGGGTCGGATGGGACTTTAGCCACAACTTCGTTGTTAACCCATGGACCACCAATACCAGCGGGTTTCCCCATCTTCCACAAATCATCAATGGCTCCCGCCCAAACATTGCATTTTTTATCAGCGGATTGAAAGATATGTGGGTTATTCACCGCTTTCGATGCATCGATGCCAGTCATAACGAGCATTCCCCGATACGAAGCATAGTCGTTTATCCTGAAGTTGTGCGACGAAACTGGACGGATTTTAGCATACCCATCGGCATTTTCGGCAGGCAATTCGTAGAATGTTCCGCCACAATTGAACAGGTCGCGTTCGGTAGAGACCTCGCGGCAAATACGTAAGGCTTGCTTTTCCATTAATTTTTCATATTGCTCGCTGCCCAGAGGCAATCTCCACCGCCTTTTCGAATCGTCAATGATAAGATAGGAACCGTGTTCAGGTGTAACAACCTGAGCAGGGATAGCCACTTTCTCACGAATAAATGTAGCGGTTGAGTCGTCAGTTTTTGGTACAATATTCATCTGATCGTCCAATTCGTAGTATCCCGTTTCCGTGATGTTATTTCCTTCGCTTTTGTTGGCCAAAATTCCAAGTGAATGACGGTTATTTCCCAAACAATAAAGTAGTCCTCCCTTATTTTGTTTGGACTCAAGGGGCGCAATTCCCTCGAAAATTTGATCTGCCGTTGATGGCCGCTTCCTATTTGATGCATATACAAAAGATACGGAAGCAGTTGTCGCGTGCTCTGCAACAACCCGAATCCATTCGCCAGTTTCCTTATCAGTAAACTCAATCTGACTGGAACCATTCGCCGGAACTTTCACGGTTTGTAATTTGCACCATTGGTTATTTCCTTTCCGATCAGTTTCAAATGTAAAATTAACATCCTGATTCCCTGCATTTTTTATCCATGCAGTTCTTTTGTTCCAACCGGCAAACAAAAATGGTTCGGAAACGGCTCCCGATTTTATACTTTCCTGCAACCACACTGAGCCTGAAGCATCGGTCGTTCCTGTTTGATCGGGTTGATTAACCGGTGTAAACCAAAGGTTTGACTGCGATTGTCCGGGTCCTGCAATTCCTCCTTTTGCGTGACGTTTATTTAAAAATTCGCTTTTTGCAGCATCATCACAACCAAAAACCAACTGATCGTTCCAGCGGGTAAAATCGCCGATTACTTTGAGGTACGATGAACGCGGACGTATTCCTGCGGTATTCGACGAAGTAAATGTTTGCGGGAAATGCCAGAACATACCATGCATAGTCATCAGATAGTCAGGACTCTTTTCAGTCCCAATGTTGCGGATACGTGGCCATTCGGTATTCCATCCGTGGGCGCCGTCATAACTGTTACTGGCTTTGGGCAAACGATAAAATGACCATTTACCTTTGTCGCGCACCCCTAATAATACAGATTTGAAATCCCATCCGTTAGCCCAGATCGGATCAGTTTCAGGCTTTTCATTCCCGTAAATACCTCCGGGTCCGGTCACTTCAGTAAACTGATTCCGGCGGATCAGCTTCCAGTTTTTCCCATCCCATTCGGACAAAGAACCTGCTTCCGTCCGGGGATCCGTCCGGGCTTTCTCGCCTTGTTCTCCATTGTTCGAAAACACAAGTACACCCTGCCCTGAATATGTGCCTTTACCATGAACGCCAATCAAAAGACCACTTTGGTAACTTTTTGTTCCTTCGCGTTGCAATTGATTTCCATCTTTATATAAAGTATTTACAGCTAATGAATGGACATCAATCTCATAAAAACCCTCTTCCATAGTGCCAATGATCACTTTGTTTTTAGGGTCTGACGGACTTCTGGCAATTCCTGTTAACCGGCCCGGAGCATCTTTAATTGGTATTACCCGTACATTTCGGTTTGAGTCAATAACATACGGTCCGATAAAAAGCTGATTACTTTCCTTGTGGATCATTCGGTTGGCAGGTGTTCCCCCAATACTCTCCGGCCTGGTAATCTTTTGTAAACCAGGTGTAATTTCATAGAGTTTGTCGGATGAACCAAAAGGCATATGAGGTCCGTAGGTGATCACCCACAAGCGGTTGGCCCAGGGGACTAAAGCGCCGGTTCCGCATTCGCCTTCGTTATTAAAATTAGCCAGAGCGGGGTAAATACCGCTTACACAGATTGGGGTTTCCGGCTTTTGAGCCTTCGATCCAAAAACAAGAACAGACAGAAAAAGAATTAACAAAAATGATTTGCGTTTCATAGTTATGTGAGTAAATTTACTAATCGTTGGTTTCAATTCTGAAAAAATCGAAATCTGCCGGTATTCGCTTTCCAGTCCCCCTATTGAATGCATATACTCCTGCCGTCACACCCATAAATCCCCAATTTGGTGTTCCCTGGTCGCTCAGGAAAGCGGCATCGGTAATTTCACCTGCATCAAGCCATGTTTTATTGTCGTAACTGTAAAAGAACCAGCGTTGCAGTTTATCCACCTTCATGCGCAGATAAACCGTGTTGCTTTTGATATCTTTCGTCACTTTAAGAACCGATTTTTTGCCATAGCGACATTCTTCCAGAACGAGTTGCAGCTTCCCGTTTCCGGCACGCTGTAAGCCCAGGCGGACATACGTTTTTGTATCATAATAGCCTGTGATTCCGGCCTGTTCTTGTGTCAGCGGATTAAATGCCAGTTTGGTGGTGGCCGTATACCGGAGCCAGCGTTCGCGTTGTACAATCAGGTTGCGGCCCAAAATGGTATCGATATCGAAATCACCCGAATAAATCCGGAGGAAACCCTTTTTCTCGTTCAGGCTTAAATTTTCGTAAACCGGATTTCTACGGTAAATCCATTGAATACCCAATTGATGATCGGAAAACTCATCGCCTGAAGGATTGAAAACGGGCGTCCACGGAAGATTCGGGCGGATATTGGCATCGAGCGGACCTTTGCCCCCGTTGGCAATGGGCCATCCGTCATCGCTCCAGGTAATACGCTCCAGCGATGTTTCGCGGCCCAACTGACTGATGCCGTGTTTCTGGCCTTTAGTTTCGCCCTGTATCCTGCGTTGCGAAAGTACCATGGTCCACCATTCGCCGTTTTGGGTATTGAAAATCTTTCCGTGCCCCTGGTGAAAATTGATGGCATTCGGGTCGCGTTGGGTGAGATATGGATTGTTGGGCGAGTTTTCAAAGAGGCCGTAAACTGATTTCGAGCGTGCAATCAACATGTGGTGGCCGTTGAACAAACCACTGGAAGCCGCCATGATAAAGTAGTAATATCCATCCTTTTTCAGCATATGCGGTCCTTCAGGAGCAGACTTTTTGCCTTCGGTTTCCAGCCAGCGGGGCTCTTCAACTATTTTGGTACACTCCCTGTTCAGCTTCACAATCTTGGTGCCATTCCCGGTAGGAATACCTGCGGCAAACAACATGTAATGCTCCCCGTTATCATCCACAAAATGGGAAGGATCGCTGCCAAAATTGGTGATTTGTGCCGGCTTGCTCCAGGGACCGAGGATACTTTTCGACTTCACCATGTAGTTGCCCCTCACGTTGGTGCTGCGGTCCTTTGACAGTTGTACAAGGCAGTAAAAAACGTAAAACTCACCGTTGCAATAGGAGATATCGGGTGCCCAGATACCCATACCATCGAAGAAATAACTTAGGTCCAGATCTTCGCTTTTCGAAAATACATGACCAATTTGTTTCCAGTTCACCAGATCTTTCGAGTGTGAGATTACAATTCCAGGAAAGTATTCGAACGTGGAATTGACACAATAATAATCGTCACCCACCCTCACCACCGAAGGGTCGGGGAAAAACCCGGGAATAACCGGATTGGTATATGCTTTTGGAGTCGGACATTGCCCATAGAGCATGCCGGCCATCATCAATCCAACAAAGAAGGAAGCCAATGTAAAACGGTGAAAAAGTGTGATTATAATTCTTAATCGATTCATTTATACGTATTTTACAAATTCAGGAATGGTCCTTTTTTGTTCCATAAAACCTCAGTATTTGAAATCCACCAGGTGTTCCCATTGTCATTGTTTCCCTGGTAAAAAAGAAATGTTCGTTTTCCATCGTCAAAAATGTGGGGATGCCCCGATTCGCTGGAGTTCCATTCGCCCGGCTTTCCGTTTGGCAGAAAAGGCTGATCAGAAAGTCTTGTCCAATGCAGGCCGTCGGAACTTTTTGCCACGCCGATTTGCTGCGGAGCATTGTTGTACCCTCCGGCATAGAACATAAAAAGTTCACCATTCTTATTAATCACAGATGCGGCTTCAATGCAATTGCGTTCCCAGGGAAGCTCAGGTTTCAGTATGGGGCCATCTTTGGAGAGGTTCGTCCACTCTTCGCGGTTGAAACTGGTATTGCCGGGCGCTAAGGCAACTCCCTGCATCTGAATTTTAAAATCCCCATCTCGGGTGGCATAATAAAGATAATATTTACCGTTAAACGGGATCACATCGGCGTCAATTGCCCGGCCACAATTCCAGTTGCCATCCGGATGGAATATGGGATTGGTTGCATTTCTGGTAAAATGAATACCATCGGTTGACCAGGCATGGCAGATGGCATCTTTCTTTCCGTTCCCATATGTCTGATAAAAAATGTGTACCTGACCAGTTTTGACTAAAGCACAGGGTGCACAAATGCCGTTTTTTTCATAAGGCTCCTTGACCTGTATAATTCCGGCGCTTCTCCAATGAATCAAGTCAATGCTTTCAGCAATTCCTATCTCCCAGACACTATTTCCTGTTTTTCCCGGAAGCGAACTGTAAAGTAGAAATCTGCCTCCAAACCGGATCACGCAGGGATCTTTTGAAAAAGGGACACCCCTGCGGGATGAATCGGCATACATCATGGTTTCGTTCTGCGCAACTGAAAACTTGTTTGAAATGGTAATCAAAACAAGAATCAGAATTTGAGTAATCCTTTTGATTTTCATAAAAATTTGTTGTCACCGATTGGATTATTTGATCATCATTTCAATATCTGTCTGCCGCGATTTGGGCGTCACGTTCAATGAAACCACCTTTCCCTCCTTCAGCACCCCTTCAACTGTTGTATTGTATGGAGCATGCAATTTAAACGATACATCCCATCCTTTTGGCCATGCCGGAAAAAGGTAGATCTTCTTTCCATCGGTTTGCATTAGCATCTCCTGGAGGCCAATCATTCCGGAACCTCCCCAGTTATGATCGGGAACCCAGTCATGGCCGGGACCCCAAAACGTAGAGTATCGCCGTTCCGAATCCTGAAGTTTTTTGATGGTAAGGGCTGCAGCTTCGTCTGTCAATCCAAGGCGGGCACAAAATATTGCATCCTGGTGCCAGCTAATGTAATTTTTTTGCCGGCCTTCATCGGCTCCGTATTTCCAGGTGTCAATGGCCACATCCAGATCAGGTTTTCCAATGCCATACATTCCATAAGGGAAAACCGGATAGAGTTGGGGTAACTCCAGATTGTTGATGCGTGCCCAGGTCCAGGCAGGTGAGATGGTTTTGTGTCCCTCCTTTACTCGAAAAGCAATAGGAGGAATACGTTTCAGCATCGCATTCCAATGAGTACGTTTTTCTGCTGAAAGGTATTTAACCGGAAGTTCGAGCATCCGGGTTAAAACCGTTTGCAGACCCGCAATGCAGGAAGAGGAATTATAGGCCATTTTATAGGTTTCTGCACCCGTGGATGGATAAAGAATCAGGTGCCCTTCGCCATCCAAAGCCTGACGGCCGCGCAGTAGTGCTTCCTTTTGATAATGTTCATCAAAAAATGACAGGCAACTTTCGATAAAGGGGATGTATTTCGAAATATCCTCGCCGTTGAAACGTTCCACATCGAGCATCATCAGACAGAATTCCATCTGGGTATCCCAAAGGTATTCCAGCCAGTTATTATATTCCACCCCTTTGGCAAAATTCTCAGGCCGGTTCCATCCGTAGGAAGTCGCCAGCGGCAATCCGAACTGCTCAAGCTGTTCTGTAAAGGATGCCCCCTTGTGGCCCCAGTAAAACCGGGTGCGGACTTCAGCATTTCGAAGCGCCCGGAGATAGAAATTGAGCTGTGACGGCAGCATATCGAAATCGCCGCTTTTAAACATCGGGTAATAAACCAACCGTTGGTTTTGCGCGGTAAAAGTTCCCCCGCCCCAGTTACGATGATCGGGGGTAAACGGTAGATTTTTATCCACAAAACCCGGATCGTAGGTGAAGAGCCCGCCATTGAATTTGGTGGGATAATTCCCGTAGGCATTGCAACCCAGTTGGTAACGAAAAAGCTGGTAGTTGCGGCCAACCTGCCATTCAGGAGATTTAATATCTGGTTTATCCTGATTAATTGCAATATAACTCCGGTTCCAGAAATCGCTCCACCATTGAATAGTTTTTACTTGTGCTGATTTTTGTGTTGCAACTGTTACCTTCTCAATTTTTGCCAAACCCTCTTTCCATGCGTAGGTTGAAGCACCATTGTCAATATGGAGATAAACCTCCAAATGGCTTTGCTTAGAGGGCCTCAAGCTCTTCAATTTCCATCCCTTGAAATTGGTGTCGGCATATTTTCCTGAAGTAGTCCCGGACGGTTTCATGTTTTCACCAACCATCATTCCACCGAAGGTCAGATTTTTAAGTGGATTCCAAAGCTGGTTTTTCACAGGGTCGAGCCCCTGCTGTTTTACAGTAATGTCGAATAACGATTCGTTTCGGTTGCGATGATAAAAGAGCACTTTATTTTCATCAAACCCGATTGAATCTTTACGAACTATCGCCTTCATCGGTGCATCGCGAAAACCCAGGCTGGCATTGGTCATCCGTGGATTGGTCCACTCCAGGTCGTTGATCCGCCAGTTTTCATAAGTTGCCTCAACGGTTACCGGCTTATTGCATTCTGTATCTGCATGCACCACAGGCCGGAAAACATCCACCCAGATTTTTATGGTGCAATTATTTCCTCCCTTGTTTCCACTTATTTCAATATTTCCTTCCTTCAATTTCAGCTCCTGACGAAACACTCCTCCATCAAACGGATTGGGAGTCAGTTTCAGCCTGATTCTTCCAAATTTTGGAAAGACATTATTTTCATCGAAAGCTCCGCTGCGCGAAAGGTAAAACAGGATTTCGCCGTTTTCGACCCATACATTCAGACCGATGTCTCCTCCGCCACAAGGCATGGACTCCGAAGAATTCCGGCTTTGGGTAATCCAGACCACGTTGTATTTGCTAATATCTGCGGCCCGGGCATTTGCCATGCTGGCAGTGAAAAATGGGAAGCAAATAAGGGCTAAAATAAAATGTGTTTTCATCTTTACGAAAATTTGGTATATCAATCCAATAAAAATTTCATTTCAACGGTATCTGCACATTGTACGAATGCCCCAGCATTTCGTTTACCGCGCAAAGTAACGCCACCAATTTTCCATTTTCGAAAAAGAGTTGCGGCCTCTCCAGCGCTTCGAGCTTTTGGGTCGCGCCATTTTCCCATTTGATATTCAATGTTGAAACCAATGGATGTTTGGCCAGTTTCCAATCCAGTCCGTCTATTGAATAAAAAAGCACCAGGCTGCGGCCGGCATTGGTAAAAGCCCCCTTCATATCCTTGACTATTGCGTAATAGCAATTATCCTCATACCATACGAAAGGGTCTTCAGCCGGGAAGTCGACATTCTCAACCGTAAAAATGGGTCTGTTTTGTTTTATATAAGGGCCTTCGGGACGATCGGCAATAGCGGTAAGATGAACTACCGGGCCACCAAAAGGCTGTGCTCTTTTTTTGCCTACCGCCTTGTAAACCATCAGGAAACGACCATCAGGCATCCGTGTAACGGAAGGATTGGTAACTAACTGAGCATCCAGAGCAGTTGAATCCGGAGAAACATTCAGAAGTGGCTTATCGGATCGTTGCCACGGTCCATTCGGATCATCGGATATAGCCACACCAATTCGCTGATGATTACGGTGAGACCAGTTCAGTTGCGGGCTTGTGACCTTCCCGTCACCATAATTTCCCATGTAGTACAGGTAATATTTCCCGTTAAAAAAATGAATGGTTGGATTATGGGTTACCATTCCATCCCAATAAGAGTCTCCGCGAACCTTCAGTGCAACGTCCTTAAATTTAAAAGGGCCAAAAGGCGAATCAGAGACCGCGTGTGCAACTTCGGAGTGCGTGGCCCAGGCCGCCATTCCAAACTTACGTGGCCATCTGGAGTAAAACAGGTGATATTTATGATCAATGTGCGATTTAACCATCGTTCCGCACCAGATATAAGAGGTGTCGTTGATAAACTTTGCTGTCAGTGGGATTGGCTGCACCATCGCCTCAAGGTTCAGTTCTCCGGGAGGAACTGTTTTTTTTACAGGTCCACAGGAGCAAAATCCGAAAGCCAGAAGAAGTAGTGCACTGGCAATAAGATGGTTGTTCGGTTTGATCATGTCAGGTCGGTTAAAATTTATACGTGAAAATTGTGATTCGGTAAGTATGTCAGCCAATTATTTCCGGCAGTTGATACGAGATCTGATAATCTATAAGCCTAAAATTAAGGAAAGGCTGGCAAAATACACCAGCCTTTCGGTTATCAACTAACAAATCCATGAAACGAAGACAATCTCATCAATTTTTAAGATTACCAGCCTGGGTTTTGTCCCAAGCCAGGATTTAAGTTTAATTCTGTCTGAGGTATCGGCCATAAATAGTCACGACTCTTGTTGAAGTTTGTCAGAATCAAGATCCGATAATCAGTGGATGGAGAACCTGCATAGGTGGTGTAATTGTACACCGGATCTCCATAAGAGTCAAAAGAAACAGCAGGATAGACGCTATATTCGCCCAAAAGGGGTCTGCCGAAAATTGGTCTGGTCATAATCACTTCAGCGCGTTTCCAGCGAAGAAGGTCATCCCAACGCAGGTTTTCGTTCCAGAGTTCGATTTTGCGCTCATAACGGACAAGATTCCGCATATCTGACTGGCTTAGGGCAGCAGGTATAAGCGGCATGTTCACATCGCTTCTTCCGCGCACCAGGTTGATTGCGTTCAAACAGTCGGCATCGATCTGATTCAGTTCAATCTTTGCTTCCGCATAAGTCAATAATACTTCCGCATAACGACAAAGCATGAATGGCGTTTCGCACTGTGTAAGTGTACTCACATATTTGAAATCGTAATATTTACGTACCAAATAACCGGTAAATGAGGTATACACCGTGGATGCATAACTGTCCAGGTTCTTTACCGATACGCCCTGACTGTTTAAAGTAGTGGGTTTATCTATACGGGTTTCATAAACATAACCATTCCACATATCCCCCGGCAGGACAAAGCAGTAACGCATGCGCGGATCGCGGTTATCATACGGTTTTAGCTTGTTGTACAAAGGAGATTTGCTGATATCCATTCCGTCTGTACACTGGTAAGAATCAAGCATGTTTTGGGTTGGAACGATGGTTGTGTATCCTCCGGAAACTGAACGGGCAGAGGTAAATTGGGGAAAAGATGTTGCGTTACCTGCAGCGTAGAGGTGACAATTAGTCAAAATCTGCTCGGTATTGGCAGTGCTGTTTAAAATGGCTTCAGTAAATAATGTTGAGTATTTGGGCATTAAACTGTATAGTTTGGAATCGATTAATGTTTTAGCTGAAGCAGCAGCTGTGGCCCAGTCGTTGTTTTGGAGCGCAGCGCGTGCTTTGTAGGCCATTGCTGCTCCGGCAGTTACACGTCCCAGCGTTTTTACGGCAGAACCGGTCAACAACGCATAGGACTGATCAAAGTCGGAATAGATTTTTTTCAAAACATCGGCCCTCGGGGTCCTTGTCACTGACTTTCCCGCGGACACAGAAGCAACCGGTTTGTCAAGATAGACCACATCCCCAAACATATTAGTCAGACGCAAATAATAATTCGCCCTCAGGAAATAAACTTCGCCCTGGTACTGTTTGATTTTGTCAGCGGACAAAGCACTCTTGTATTGATCAATCTTCTGGAGCATCAGGTTACATTGAGCAATTCCCTGATACATATTTAGCCAAAGAGTTCGGAATTGACCCTCCTGATAATCCAGAACAGACATCATCACATTCTGCGCAAAACCGCCCCCGCGGATAAATACCGTTTCAGCCAACGCATCATAACTGAATTCAGGTACAAAATATCCGTTGTTTCCCGCAACAATGAATTTATAGCAGGCATTCACACCTCCCTGGATTTCTGTATCGTTGGTGTAGAAAGTGTCTGCTGAAGGGGAATCGAGCGGATAGCGTTCCAGCTTCTTGTCACAACCTGTAACAAGCAGGAAAACCATTAAGACCATGTATATTAAATTCTTCTTCATATCTTTTTCAATTTAATTCGTTTATTATAATTCACTAAAATTTTACTTCTACCCCAAAAGTGTAAGATTTGAGCAAGGGAACATAGTTATTCGTACTTTCAGGCGATTCCGGATCCATTCCAACAGGCATTTTACTCTTTGTAATAACGTTGTTCCCGTTGGCAAAGAAACGAACACCTGATATTCCTGCCTTTTTCACCAGATGACCGGGCAAAGTATAACCCAGCTGAATATTTTTCAAACGTAAATAGGCCGCATTGACAAGCCAAAAGGATGATGACTGCAGGTTGTTTGACTGTTGATTTATGGACAAACGCGGAGTCTTTGCCTTTGGATTGGGGTTTGCTTCAGACCATCGGTTCAGATGCTGCACAAGCGCTGTTGATGCATTCTGAAAAGGATAAGCATCCCAGCCGGAATCATAACTGTCGCGTTTTCCCACACCCTGGAAAAACATTGTAAAGTCAAATCCTTTATAGGATGCATAGAGATCAAGCGAATAGGTGTACCGGGGTATTGGATTACCAAGAACCACGCGGTCATTCCCGGTTATTTTACTATCTTTATCCATATCTTTGTAACGGATATCCCCTCCCTGTAATTTCCCGAACTGGGTGACAGTATAAGCTCTCGCTTCAGTGAATGAGCTGAAAAGACCATCTGCCTTCAAACCGTAATAAGCATCAATCGGTGAGCCTACTTTTCTGACATGTGCGCCATTCACCTGTGGGGGCAGGCCGCCAAAACTGGTGATCTTATTTTGTACATCAGAAAGAATACCTGTCACTTTGTAATAGAATTTCCCGATTTTATTGTTGTGTGAAATGACAATATCATAACCCTTGTTTTCAACAGAACCTGCATTTTGATTGGGAGAGTTGGCATAACCCATGACGCCCGGGATCGCCATACTGAGAAGTATCTTATCCGTTTCCTTCTTATACCAGTCAAAGCTGATATCCAATTTACCCCCTATGAATGATAAATCAGTTCCAAAATCGGTCATTTTAGTTGACTCCCAGGTAATATTATTCAACGCGTAGTTAACCGGGGCATATCCGGGATTCAGTATTCCTCCAAAAACGGTGTATTGATTGGTTGCAATAGTAAGGGCAAAAGGATAGGGTGAAAGACCGGATTGATTTCCCAACTGACCCCAGGAAGCACGCAACTTACCATTATTCAACCACTTGAGATCCTTCATGAATTCCTCTGAAGAGAAGCGCCATGCACCTGAAAAAGATGGGAAGAGTCCCCATTTATAACCATTGGCAAACCTTGAGGATCCATCATACCTGACATTGGCTTCAAAGAGGTACTTTCCTGCATAGGCATAGTTCAACCGTCCAAAGTAGGACTGTAAAGCCCATTGGTTCGAGTAACCACTGGTAATTTGTCCTGTCGGAGAGTATGCATTGATCTCTTCAAACTGCTGGAAATTGTTCCCTTGCCTGGTTCCGTACAATTCGTTGAAATTATTGGTAAGGTATTGATAACCTGCCAATGCGGTTATGTCATGCTTACCCAGGGAGGTGGTGTAGGTAGCCAAAGCATTGAGGTCATTCTCCGTGGTTACATCCCTTGTTTCGTACATACTTGCCAGTGTACTAGGAGTATAAGTTACAGCACCTGTCTTGTAATCGTAAAGGTTGGTCTGTTTGGTGACCCCTTTGTAATTGGCCGTTGAAATATGGGGCGTATAGGAAAAGTCGAACCGCATTCCTTTAAAAGGGGTAATTTTGGTGTAGAGCTTGGTGATCGTTTCCTGATATTGTTCGTACCTCATGTCCAGCTTGTTAAATATCGTTTCCATGACATGAGGTGTTCCTGCATAACTGTAACCCCAAACGCCATTTGAGTAGCGTGTCGGATAAATTGCCGGTTGTCTGAGCATCCCTTCAATTTCAGTGTTTGGAGCCGCATCATCGATGTGTGTACTTTGAATGGACAGATCAAGTCCAAATTCAACGTATTTATTGACTATATAACTGTTGTTGGTTCTGATACCGTAACGATTGTAATCAGTGTTGGGTAAATTGGAATTCTGCAAGGTATAGTTCAATGAAGTGTTTGACCTGAACTGGTCATTACCTCCTGAGAACCTCAGGTATTGCATCGTCTGAACAGCGGTATTCCTGTAGGTTTCGCGTATCATATCCGAGTTGGGATAGGCATTGCGGTCAGTTGAATTTTTCCAGGTATTAATTTTATCAGCGCCATAAACAGTTCCACCGGCAACACCAGCGTCTGTGCGCAAATCATTGCCATTTGCTTCATCATATAGGGTCATATAATCCCATGCCGTTGCATTTTTAGGTAAGGTTAACGGGGAAGTGAATCCAACTGTACCTTTATAGGCTACGGTAACCTTGTCCGATTTCCCCCGCTTGGTGGTAATCAGAATAACACCATTGGCAGCTCGTGACCCATATATTGCCGAAGAGGCTGCATCTTTCAGGATGGAAATGCTTTCAATATCGTTAGGATCTACTGCATCTATGGAAGAAGCTACTCCGTCAATCAACACCAGAGGGGTATTGTCATTTACGGTTCCAATACCGCGGATACGTATAATTGTTCCCTCTTTGCCAGGTTTACCATTGTTTGAAGTAACCGTTACACCGGCAGCCATTCCCGCCAGGGACTGAGAAGTCTGTGTAGTACTCCGCTCTGCCAGAGCATCACCTTTTAGAGCTGCAACTGAACCGGTAAGGTTTACCTTTTTTTGCGTTCCATATCCAACGGTAACAACCTCCTGCAAACCGACAGAACTCATCCTGAATTTTACATCAACCGAATTCCTACCTGATATACCTACCAACTGAGAATCGAAGCCAACGAATGAGAATGAAAGGTTCCTGGTGGCTTCGGGTACCTGAATTTTGAAATTCCCATCAACATCAGTAATCGTTCCGATGGTGGTACCCGGCACAATCACACTTGCACCGGTAACCGGCGCTTTACTCTCATCAGTCACCCGGCCACTGACAAATCTTTGCTGGGCAAAAAGTGCCGAGAAAGAGAGAATTAGAGAAAAAATTAAAATGATTCTTTTCATAATTTAAAATTTAGATGTTCAACCGATTAATCAATAAATATTTCAAAAAGAGCAGATGGCACTTTCGGTGAAGGATGTTCCATCCCGATGTGTAGAATCGAAGTTTTAACAGGATTCGGAAACTGTATATGGTTGATAGTTTGGTGATTCCCCGTTTCCGTCCAGATCAGTTCATCTCCGCTATAAATACAGTATCTCTGAACGCAAAAAGGGATAACGTCTTCGGGATGACCCATCTGGGATGATTCCAGAGGGTGATCAAAATCGGTGTCAAAATAAAGGGTGATCGAATTGATCAGTTTTGGTTCGTTCCATATAAGATGAATCATTGGGGCCTGATCTTTTAGGTCTGCAGCCCAGGCATTCGGTCCAAGGTATGGACGGGTGTATCCGTTGATCATATTTTGCTTTGAATAGCCATGAAGTGATGGAGTGATCGTCATGGCAATATTCTGACCATTTGGTCTCCGTTCCGGGCACCAGAATTCAAAGATCTCAAAACCACTTCCTTCAGGCGGCCGCTGCGTGCTGAAATTATTTACAGCCGGGTTTGCTTTGTTGAATACAGAAACAACTCCCGTGATCCTTAATTCACTTAAGCGGATTTTTACATTGGGATTGGCTCTGAAAATTAAAAAGGCATAATGATCATCGTTCAGGGATTTTGTGAATGGAACGACAATCTTCTGAACCCCTTTTATGAGTGAGATTTCCTGTTTTTCAATCAGAACATCAGGGGTATAATTATAGATCTTTGAGCTGCATCGCAGTTCCGCATCAAGGATGGTGGCCATTTGGGCATCAACCAGTAGCTCAAAGCTATATGGCGTATCTTTTCTTAAAGGGAGGAGCTGTCCTGCTCCATAGTTAAGATTGAACCATTGACCGTCAAATGGAATCTGATCAATTACCAGTTCACTTGATACGGTAACAGTAGCTGTTGCCGCAAGGTTCCCCTCCGGTTCAATAGGAACCATCGGAATACTCTGGCCGCTAATATTTAACTTCTGCTGAAGCAATTTGATTTTTTGGGGATGGATAAAACCTGCAGGTTCCATATTTAGCTGGCGACACATTGCAGCAGCCATTCCTACAGCCTGCCCACCATGAGCGGCGGTTGCCATTACCCTTGCAGAACCAAAAGCTACATGCGATGCGCTGATCAGCCGACCGGCGATAAACAGGTTACTGATATCCTTACTCATAAAACAACGGTAAGGAATTTCGTAAATTCCCTTTGAATGATACTGATTGCACCCGGGAAGTTCTGAGAAGACCCCATCAGCCGGATGTAAATCGATCGCCCAGCCTCCAAATGAAACTGCATCATAAAAATGGGTTTGGTCTACAATATCTTGTTGTTTAAGCATGTAGGGGCCTTCAAATCTTCGGCTCTCCCGTTTCCCGGGGATAGTCCCTACCCATTCCAATGAAAGATTTTCAGATTCGGTAAACTTTCCAGAATTCTTAATGTAATCCCATACACCATAGACGATACTCCACAACTCCCATTTGATCAATTCGGTATCGTGAATAGTGTCTCTTCTCCCTCCATATTCGAACCACCAGAAGTTACACCCTAGATCGCCTGTTTTAATATTTCTGAATCGGGGAATCTTATTGATATCCTTCAAGGCATAGGATGGGGCAATATATTTCACCGGCCTCCCGGTATCTTTGCTGTAAAAATAGATGGTGTGCCCCAGCAGCTCCCCATACTCCTGCGATGGTGTAAATCCTTCATCAAATTCACTCTTACTTTCGGCTCCCATCCTGAAAGAAGCTCCAGCCTTAAATCCCACAACCCCATCTCCTGAAGCATCGCAGAACAAGGGGGCACTGATTATATATTCTGTTGAGTTCTGACTGCAAAATGCTGTGAGGGATTCAATATGAGACGCATCCCTTTTCTCTACATCGAAAACCATGGTATTCAGCAACAGGGTGATATTTGGTTCACTGATCACCTTTTCAAGCAGAATCGTATCGAAAATTATGGCATTACCCTCTTTGTTCCTGTAAAGGTTTTCAACCAGGATTTCGTCAATTACTCCCCCTTCGCGTGCCCACCTGTTATTATTCCCCATGTGTGAGGTAGCTCCAAGTACCCAAAGCCTCACTTCACTTGATCCGTTACCTCCAAGAACAGGTCTGTCTTGTACAAGGATGACCTTAATCCCGTTCCGTGCAGCTGTTATAGCCGCGCATGTGCCCGCCATCCCGCCACCTACAACGACGAGGTCGGAATTGAGCATAGCTAGCGCATTTCCCCGTTTTATTGGGGATAAATCTTGTCTTATCATGTCAGTATTATTGTATAAGTGGAGGTTTGGGATATAGTCTGTAACCTATAAACAACAGAAGGATACCCATGCACAAAACATAGATACGGCCGTTATTGGACAGCGCTCCTAATCCGGTAATTATTATTCCTGTAGAGAGGATTCCGATTGAGATCATCCGTTTGCCAAAATTATTTTCACCATCAGAATCAACGGATGTTTCAGAAGAATAGACTTTGGAAGTGGTTTTGGCAGCTAAATATCGCTGATAATTTTCAAATTCAGTAAACGAGCTGTTCTTAAGCTTTAATACAATTTCAGAAAGAGCAATAACCGACATCGGAACTGCAACTCCCATCACCATTTCAGCACCCCTTGACAATGATTCTCCGGTGACAGCGGGGATTACAAATTTGTATGCAAGTGATATGATTAGCGCAATAATAGTTGTTCCAAGCACGGTATAGCTATTTTGTCTTTTGGAAAACAGCGTCCAGATTAACGGAAAATACATGGCACCCCCGGTAATTGAAGCCACACTAAGGATGACATTGGTGGCCCCGCCCATTAATGGAACCATCATTCCAAATGCAATAACAACAATCCCCATAAATAACGTCGCATATTTGGCAACACCCATCAATAATTTTTCAGACGATTGAGGATAGAGGGCTTTAAATAAATCGTTGGTAATTACACCGGCTGAGATATTCAAAAAACCCTGAACGGAACTGTTTGTGGCAAAAATAAGGCTAATGGTAATCAGTCCCAACATTCCTGATGGCATTACAGCTTTACACATCTGCATATATGCCTGCTCATTTTCTATACCGGTTAATCCAGGGTTGATGGCCCTGTAGACCATCGGTGGCAACATCCAGATTACAGGACTAATGACATAAAATATTCCGAATAAAAGCCCCACTTTTTTCGATTCCCCTGGCGAAGCCACGCTGGTATACCGCTGAATAAAACTCCATTGCCCCCCTAAATAGAAGATATTGTAGAACAAAAAACCGAGCAGAAAACTAATCGTATATTTATGGTCACTAAGATTAAAAAAATCGAGAATATGCTGGGTTTGAATTGAATTTACAAATCCCGAAATACCGCCAACCTTATCGAACGATAAGGGAAGCAAAATTAGACCTGCCGAGATAAGGATGACAAATTGCAGTACGTCGGTAACAACAACAGCCCATAAACCGCCAAATGAGGTATAAAGGATGACTATCGATCCAAGCAATCCAATCCACCAGTAGAGTGAAATTCCGGTAGTGACCTGAAGGACTATTGCAACGGCATAGAGACATACTCCCTTTAGAAAAACCATAATTGACAGATAGATGTAGGAATAGGTCTTTTGAGTACGGATACCCAGCCGGTGACAAATGTATTCAGCAGCAGTTAAGGACTTTGTTTTATGCCATTTTGGGGCAATAAAAATTCCGGTCACTAAACCAGCTATCGACATTGCCCATTGAATAGTGATGGCAACCCAACCTGAAGAATAAGCTATTGAACCCCAGACAACAAAGGTACTTGCTGACACAAAACCCATAAATAGGGAAAGACTGTTGATCCACCATGGCACTGCACCTCCCGCTGCAAAAAATGAAAGCATGTCATTTCCCGATTTCCTTGAAAAAGAGAGACCGATGAATATGATCAGCAATGAGAAGAGCCCAATTACAAAATAGTCAAGGGTAGTCATACATTCAATTTTGGTTCAGTTGTGTTTCGTTTTACAATATTATTTAAGTGTGAAGGTAATTATAACTAATTATCAATTATAATTTCCGGAAACGTTTTCGGAAACGTTTTAAATTTTCGGAAACGTTTCCGAATTTAAAACAATTTCTGCATTTTTGCAAAAATAAAATTCATAGAACTCACTAAACTTACTACAATGAAGCATATTACAATAAAAGATGTGGCTAAAAAATTAAATTGCTCTGTATCTACCATTTCAAGAGCTTTTAATGATAAGTATGATATCAGGAAGGAGACCCGCGAGCTTATTTTAGGCACTGCCAGAGAGATGGGTTATTCACCAAATCCCATGGCAAAGCGCCTGCTCAAGCAATGCTCCAACCAGATTGGGGTCGTGGTTCCGGAATTTATAAATCCCTTTTTCCCTGAAGTGATCATAGGCATCCAGGAAGTTTTTCTAAAAAAAGGGTACCAGGTACTTATCATGCAATCAAACGAATCGTATATCAACGAACTTGAAAATGTAAAAGCGATGGAAAACAATATGGTTGATGGTCTGATTCTGTCGTTATCTCTTGAAACCAAAAATGTTGAGTATTACAGAAATCTGATTGCTCAAGGCTTTCCACTGGTACTGTTTAATCGTGTTTCAAATGAACTGGAAACCCATAAAGTGGTTATAGATGACTATAAGTGGGCTTTTTTTGCTACGGAACATCTTATTTATCAAGGATATAAAAAGATACTCCATTTTTCAGGCCCCGCCGGATTAACCTTTACCCAGAACCGGAAAAATGGTTTTATTGATGCCCATCGTAAGCACAAATTAGCCATCGATACCAATACAATTATTGAAACCGGATTGATGATCAGTGATGGTGAAAGGGAAATGGAAAAGCTGATACAAAACGATAATATCCCCGATGCCATCTTTGCAGTAAATGACCCGACTGCCATTGGGGCAATGAAGGTTCTTAAAAAAAACGGACTCAAAATTCCTGGAGATGTGGCCCTTGTCGGATTTACAGAATCTCAGCTAGCCCAATTAGTTGACCCTCCGTTGACCAGTGTTGCTCAACCTACCAAGGAGATCGGGAGAACTGCCGCTCGCTTATTACTAGATCAAATTGAATCAAAGGGAATCTTTGTCCCGCAGACAGTGGTCCTGAATGGTCGGCTGAACGTTCGGGAATCTTCAATGAATTTATAATAAAGCAAGTTGAAAATAAGTTATTGGGTCAGGCCAGCTCGATCAGCTAATTTCTGGCAACATACCCAAACGCCCCTGATAACCAATAAAACGATAATCCCGGTTGTCATAAAGGTATTGGTTTTCATCCTGATACAAACCTGACCACTGTTTATAAACATACTGAACAGGACTCCCTCTGAATCCGGGAATGTCAATACCAAATTGCTTGCCGTGCATATGGCCACTCAGGGTCCATGCAATATCCCGGTAATCTTTTCGGATTTCGGATTCCCAGTGAGAGGGATCATGACTGAGCAGTATCCTGGTCGGCACATCTGCATTCTCCAGACCGGGAACAGCTTTTTTCATATCACCATATTTGGCAAACCTTCTCTCTCCCCAGTTTTCAGGACCAATAAGTGCAATTTGTTGCGTGTTCCGTTTCAACAAAACATGTTCATTTACCAAAAGTCTCCACCCCAAATCGGCATGGTGTTGTTTGAGCATTTCCAGGTTCTCCCTTTTTGCCTTTTCGGATGGCCACGTCACATAGTCTCCATAATCGTGATTCCCCCGGACAGAATAGACACCCATTGGAGCTTTTAACCGACTGAATATTTCAAGGTAAGGAACAACTTCCTCAGCCCGCTCATTTATAAGGTCACCAGTAAATACAATCAGGTCGGGCTTTTCATTCATTATCGGCTCCACCCCTTTAGCTACAGCCGCCGGATCATCGAAACTCCCGGAGTAAATATCCGATATCTGGATGATCTTCATCCCTTTAAATTCTTCCGGCAAATTCTTTAATGAAACCTTCACCCGAATAAGCTGGTACCGGTACCGGTTACTGATTCCCTAAGCCAGACCCGCTGACAGCACCCCTCCGATTACCAGGGCCGTTTGTGAGATAAAAGTATACCGGGCTGATAAACCGGGAACCTTCCGGCGGAATTCCTACCGGATGATTTTTAAACGAATAGAGAAAGGAAACCAGATTGGGAATGACCATAGGCAGATCAGCCGATAACTATAATCACCCCAATAAGCAGTTTGCCAACAAAGATAACAACAAAAATATTCACGAAATATTTTACGAAAACCGACGGCCATACGCTCCTTCCATAATGCGGGAATGCATATAAGCTCCATAATGCTGACAGTGATAAAATCGCATAAAGCAGAAATAACCAACCGTGTAAACCGCCATTTGTTTGCCGTAAAACATTACGCACCGCGACAAACGAGTAATATTCAACGATAAGTACAAAAAAACCAAAAATTAAAAGTTGTTTACTGATCATATTTCTGTTTCATCCGTTTATAATTTGAATTTTATTTGTCAGATTGAACCCGCCACGAGATAATCAGACTTTTGTTTGAAATTATCTCTTACGAATCGTTTCTTTTTGGATTCCATCTCTTCCAATTATCTTTTTATGCGCAGTCAGAAGATAAAATTAACCTTTGAAAAAACCTCATTAGTGTCCCATTAAAATCTAAAGAAGTTCTTTGAAATATTTGAAATTTAGTTATTTACAAGGGTTCTTCCATTAAACGGATTTCAATTTGCATATTCGTTATTCTTAAAGAGAATATCAATGCATAAGGATAAATACGTTTTCGCTCAATTAGCTTCCTTCCTGGATAGGAATAAGTTCAACTACATCGCTCGCAAGTATGACGGTGACAAATACGTGAAACATTTCACCTGTTGGAATCAACTGCCAGCTCTGGTATTCGGACAATTGTCTAATCGTGAAAGGCTGAGAGATTTGATTGTCGCTCTTGATGCTCATCATTCCAAATCTTATCATTTGGGCATTGGCAAGAATGTTTTAAAATCATCTTTGGCCAGAGCCAATCAAGACAGAGACTATTACATCTTTGAAGATTATGCTTACTATTTGGTAAACCAAGCAAGGCAGAAACGAGTTTCTAATATCTTCAATCTTGATGGCAATGTCTATGCTTTTGATTCAACGACGATTGACTTGTGCCTTTCCGTATTCTGGTGGGCAAAATTCCATAAGAAATAAGGGGGAATTAAAGTGCTTACATTATATGATGTCGAGACTCAGATTCCAACGTTTTTTCATATTGCCGGAGCTTCTGTACACGGTTCTAGGGTTATGAAAGAAATCCACTATGAGTCAGGGTCTTATTATGTATTTGATCGTGCTTACAACAACTTCAAAATGCTGTATAAGATTCAACTAATAGGAGCCTACTTCGTTGTCTGAGCAAAGAAGAATCTTCAATACAAGATTATTAAATGGAAACGCAGGGTGCCTAAGAATGTACTTTCAGATGTAACAATAGAATTGACTGGGTTTTATCCTAAACAATACGATCCAGAACATCTTAGATTGGTCAGATACTGGGATAAAGAACAAAAGCGAGAGTTTGTTTTCTTAACCAATGCGATGCACATTTCAGCACTTCTGGTAGCTGAACTTTACAAAAACCGCTGGCAAGTCGAACTGTTCTTCAAATGGTTAAAGCAACATCTGAGAATAAAGAAATTCTGGGGTACAACTGAAAATGCCGTTAGGATTCAAATCTTCTTAGCCATATGTACTGACTCCTTAGTAGCAATCGTCCAAAAAGACATGCAACTTGATAGAAGTACATATTTAATGCACCCCTTTTTTCCCGCTAAGTACGCAGGGAACGGGAAGATTTATTGCATCCTTTTTTTGAACCCTTTGCGCTCATACCATTCTTGGCACAAAACTCTTTCAACCTTTTTTTCCCGCAAAGTACCCGGAAGTTGTGAAACGACAACCCCCAAAGATAACTTTTGAAAATGAATCGATAAGAAATGGTACAGAGTACCGCAAGATTTGTAGAAATAATGAATGGCCGTTTTGGGGAGGTACAGCGTACCGATATACTATTCCTGTTATATAGGAGCCGCCTGGCCACCAGGTTATTGACCCTATTGATAAAGAATCCTAAAAATTCATACTCTGTAAAAAACGGAAAGAGTTCAATAATAGGGAAAAGCGCCTGCTGACACGGCTGGCATTGGGATGCACTCCATTTCAGCAGGCTGATCTTTGAATTTTAGTGAGTCCCCAATGCCACGGCGACCGACTCTTTTAACGGCGTCGTTGGGCGGCCGATCAGCTTCGCAAGCTGCCTGCCTTCATCGAACAAATCACCTTTGGATGCTCCGGTGTCCCAGCCGGCAATAGCATCGGCAAATCCTTCAGGTAATCCGAAACTTTTGAGGATGGCTGCATAATCCGGTTCAGGCAGATTCTGGTAGGGAATGTCCTTGCCCGATTGTGCTGAAATCTCCGCAGCGAGCTCAGCGAGGGTATAGGATTCATCCCCTGCAAGTTCATAGCTTTTTCCAATGTGTCCTTCACCGGTCAGTACCGCGACAGCCGCCTCGGCAAAGTCAACCCTGGCTGCCGATGAGATCTTCCCGTTACCGGCGCTTCCGATAAATGCCCCTCCGGCCAATGCACCCTGCACCGAACCGGTATAGTTTTCGGTGTACCATCCATTACGCAAAATGGTGAAGGGAATCCCCGAACTCTTCAAATAGGTTTCGGTCGCGAGGTGTTCCGGCGCAAGGCTCAATGAGGATCGATCCGCATGAAGCAGGCTTGTATACACGATCCATTTGACCCCTGCCTCTTTGGCTGTTTCGATCACATTTGCATGCTGTGAGGCACGTTGTCCGAGCTCATTTCCTGAGATCAGCAGCAGGTAATCAATCCCCTGCAGCGCACCGATGAGATTTTCGGGCTGACTGTAATCGAACTCCCGGCATTCAATACCCAGATCTGCCCCCTTTTGTGTTGAACGCACCAGTCCAACAATCGCATCCGATCCGATCTTCCCTTTCAATTTAGCTGCGATCAGGCGACCAAGCTGACCTGTCGCCCCTGTAATTCCAATTTTCATGATAATTTTCCGGCTTTAAATGATTAATTATGATACTAACCCACTATCGTTGCTTACTAAAGGTTTTATACTTACTTTTGGTTAGTCAAAGATAGGGAGGGGATTTATTAAAAACAAGAACTTTCTTTTACGTACTAAACTTACCCTCAGGTTAGAAATGTTATAAATCAGCGGAATATGGATGAAAATATATTGAAAAAATATGGCAGCATCGAAGATTGCCCGGTCAGGAATGTGCTCGACCGGATCGGGGATAAATGGTCATTACTGGTTCTGATGGTACTTGAGGATGGCGGCGTTTTGCGCTTTAATGAGCTGAACGGATGCATCACCAACATATCGCAGAAGATGCTTGCCGTGACCCTGAAGTCTCTTGAAGCCGACGGACTGGTTAAACGGACGGTTTATGCGCAGATTCCCCCTAAGGTCGAATATGAACTCACCCTTACCGGAAAATCGCTGCTTCCCCATCTTCACACCTTAACCGAATGGGCGCTGACAAACATGGCCACCATTAAAACTTCCAGAAAAAGCTATGAAATGGCTTCCGGTAAAAATTAGGAAGGCGTTTTGAACCTCACTCAGAAACAATTCGGTGAAAGCTCTCCGTGCACCTTTCTCATCTTCCAAACCTATATTTACCCAAGGTGACTTTGGACCAGGTTTTCCATGGGGGGCGCTACGGCAGCGCACCAGAGTGAATCGGCATGGAATGTTGAAGGCAAAAGGGAGTCCGACCGGATCCATCTTTCCCGTAATCATGGTAAAATTAAAGGGATCAAAACTTAGGCGATATCATTTACAGATTACAATTGATTTGCGTTGAAATCCCCCCGGGTTCCGGGGGTGCCCGCCTACAGCCGGGCCGGCGTTTTGCCCCCGTATATTTTAATTTAAATCATTCGCAAAGCGTTAAGTTTTTTCTTTACATTCACGCCATAGTTTCAATAAGTTATGTTCACCTAAAAACAGCCTGAAAACACAACATACAGAATGATCACAGGAGATTTAAAATCACAGATTGACAAGGTTTGGCTCGCCTTTTTTAGCGGGGGTTTAACCAATCCGATTACCGTAATCGAGCAAATGACCTATTTGCTTTTTGTTAGACGATTAGATGAGCTTCAGACACAACGGGAATCAAAAGCCACCCTGCTTAAGCGACCAATAGAAGATCCAATCTATACCGAATCGGAATCAGAACTGCGCTGGAGCCATTTTAAAAATATGGATCCGGCAGTGATGCACCGTATGTTCACCAAACAGGATGGCGTGTTCGATTTTTTGCGGAATGTCGGCAGCAGAAGCGCTTCATTTACCAAGTTCATGAAGGGCGCCACGTTTATGATTTCCACGCCGCGACTATTGGCCCAGGTGGTTGAGATGCTCTCCAACATTGACATGAGCGATCGCGATACCAAAGGGGATGTTTATGAATATCTATTAAGTAAAATAGCTACCGCCGGCCAAAACGGGCAGTTCAGGACCCCACGCCACATTATCCGAATGATGGTTGATCTGGTGGAACCAACGCCCGAAGATGTGATCTGCGATCCGGCCTGCGGAACAGCCGGATTTCTAACCGTTGCCGGCGAATATATCCGGGAACATTTTGACAGCGAATTATATAATGACGAGGTAAAGCAACACTTTCAGGACAAGATGTTCATGGGAATGGAATTTGACCCGACCATGATCCGGATCGGGGGGATGAACCTGATGCTGCACGGCATTGAAAATCCACAACTGTTTGATGTAGATGCACTGAGTGAGGCCAACACCTCATTTACCCAAAAAGCGACACTGGTGCTGGCGAACCCGCCATTTAAGGGGAGCCTCGACGGGGAAGCCGTTGACGGCAAGATCCTGAGCATTGTCGACAGCAAGAAAACCGAATTATTATTCCTGGGATTGATCTTAAAAGGGTTAAAACTAGGTGGACGAGCGGCTGTGATTGTTCCAGATGGTGTACTATTTGGGGGTAGTAATGCACATCTTCAGATCCGTAAAGAATTGATCGACCGCCAGAGATTGCAGGCGGTAATCAGTATGCCCAGTGGTGTATTTAGGCCTTATGCAGGGGTAAGTACCGCCGTTTTGGTATTCACCAAAACCGATAGTGGCGGAACCGATCAGGTGTGGTTTTACAATATGAAGGCCGATGGATTGAGTCTCGACGACAAGCGCCAGCCCGTTGAGGCCAATGATATCGCGGAGATTGTCTCCCGTTATCACGATTTAAAATCGGAAACAGGACGGAGCCGCACCGACAGGAGTTTTATGGTGCCGGTTCAGGAGATCCGGGACAATAAGTATGACCTAAGCATAAATCGCTATAAAGAGGTTGTTTACGAAGAGAAAACGTATGACAAGCCATCGGTAATCATCAGCCAGATTGAGGCATTGGATCAGGAAAGAGCTGCATTGTTAAACGAATTAAAAACAATGCTGGGATGAGTTGGGAAAAGGTGAAAATTGAGAATTTATGTGTTATTGTAAGAGGTAGTTCACCACGCCCGCATGGTGATCCTAGGTATTACAATGGGCCTATCCCTCGGTTAATGATCGAAGATTTAACACGAGATGGAAAATACGTAACGCCCAAAGTTGACTCTTTAACTGTTGAGGGTGCTAATTTGAGCAGACCAATGCTTAAAGGAGATTTGGTAATTACAGTAAGCGGCAGAACTGGAGTACCTGCAATATTAAATGTCGATTGTTGTATTCATGATGGATTTGTTGGGTTAAGAAATCTTTCAAAGAAAGTTGATATTAATTACATATTTCATTATTTAAATTCTCTAACATTTGTAACCAATCAACAAGCTGTAGGTGCAATTTTTAAGAATCTAACGACAGATCAATTAAAAAATATTGAAATCCCCCTTCCCCCGCTCCCGATTCAAAAACGGATTGCCGAAATTTTGGATGCCGCCGATGCCTTAAAACGCAAAGATCAGGAGCTGTTAAAAAAATACGATGAGCTGGCTCAGGCTATCTTTATCGATATGTTCGGCGATCCTGTGAAAAATGAGAAGGGGTGGGAAGTGAATCTTCTCCAAAATGTAACCACTAAAATTGGTAGTGGTGCAACCCCTACAGGTGGTAAAACTGCATATAAAACAGAAGGTATTACACTTATAAGAAGTATGAATGTTTATGACTTCTCGTTTAAGTGGAAAGACTTAGCTTTTATCAATGATGCACAGGCTACAAAGCTGAATAATGTTACAGTAATGTCGAAAGATATTCTATTCAATATTACTGGCGCATCTGTTTGTCGATGTTCAATTGTTCCTGATGAATTATTGCCTGCAAGAGTAAATCAACACGTAGCGATAATTAGGACAAAACCTGAAGTTTTGAATCCAATTTTCTTAAATCATTTATTAGTTTCTAATAGAATTAAAACTAAATTACTAGGTATTGGTTCTGGTGGAGGTGCTGTTATGGAAGCCATCACTAAAGATCAATTGGAACAGTTTGAAATCATTGTTCCTCCAGTAAAATTGCAGGACGAATTCGAGCAACTAATTAATAATGTTTTTTTACAGAAAAGCACCGAGATTAAAATAATAAATAATTCTGATGTGCTATTCAACTCCCTCATCCAAAAAGCATTTAACGGTGAACTCGTAGCCTAATGAGTAACTTCTCATTCATACCAAACCAGTGGGCCAAAATAGCCACAACTCCACAGGAAGCAGAACAGCATGTGTATGGAGCGCCGCTCTATTGTGCCATGCTGTGCCGCAAAAGCCTGGAGGAGTGGATCCGCTGGATGTATGAACACGATGCCGACTTAACCTTTCCGTACGACACCTCCCTGAGCTCGTTAATGCACGATCAGCCGTTCAAGAATCTTGTTGCCCCCGCCCAGTTTAACCAGATCAACCTGATCCGAAAACTGGGCAACGCTGCGGTACATTCGAACGCAAAAATAAAAACCCAGGAGGCGGTTTATGCCCTCAAATTGCTTCATGGCTTCATCGGCTGGGTAACGTTAATGTACAGCGAAGATAAACCGGTTCTGGTTCCCTTTGACGAGAATTTACTTCCCAAAGATCCGTCAAAAGACAAGAGCAAAGAGGAGCTGCTGCAGCTCGAGAAGGTTTACCACGAACAGCAGGATAAGCTCAGGAAGGTCGAAGAGGAGTTGGCTGCCATCAAGGCCATCAAGGAACAGAACACTACCCGTATCCCGCCCCCCATTGACCCCAACGAGGAGATAACCCGTAAGATTTATATTGATACATTATTGCGTGAGGCCGGATGGGATCCCTACGGACCAAATGTCCCGGAATACCCGCTCAAAAATTGCATGCCTCAGGATGATGGGAATCATGGCGATGGCTACGCCGATTACGTCCTTTGGGGCGATAATGGCAAACCGGTAGCAGTGGTCGAAGCCAAACGTACCAAACGGGATCCCAGGGTTGGTCAGCATCAGGCCAAACTTTATGCCGATGGGCTTCAGAAAGAGTTTGGACAACGGCCCGTGATATTCTATTCGAACGGTTTTCAAACCTGGTTGTGGGATGATTTATCGTATGCTCCGCGTGAAGTCTACGGTTTTTATACCAAAGATGAGCTGCAGACGCTGATTCAGCGCCGGATCTACAAATTGCCGCTGGCCGGCCAGACCATTAACAACGATATCATCGACAGGCCTTATCAGCACGAAGCGATCAGACGCGTGAATGAGGTTTTGGAAAAGAATCATCGGGAAGCGCTGCTGGTAATGGCTACGGGTACAGGCAAAACACGGGTGTCGGCATCACTGATTGATTTCCTGAGCAAAGCGAGCTGGATTAAACGGGTATTATTCCTGGCAGACCGAAATGCGCTGGTGCATCAGGCAAAGGTAAACTTAAACGATTATCTGCCCAATCTTCCCGCCGTAGACCTGACCAAAGAGAAGGAGGATGAAGCCAGCCGAATTGTCTTCTCGACCTACCAGACCATTATTAATATGATTGATGGTGAAACAGACGGCCAGAACAGGTATTATGGCGTTGGACATTTTGATCTGATCATCTTCGATGAGATTCACCGCTCGGTGTACAATCGGTATAAACACATCTTCAGATATTTTGACGGCATTCGTGTCGGTTTAACGGCCACGCCAAAATCGGATGCCGACCGGGATACCTATGCCTTATTCGATATGGAACCCAATAATCCGACGTATGCCTACGAATTGGATCAGGCGGTAAATGATGGTTATCTGGTTCCGCCCAAAGCAATTTCCGTCCCCGTCAAATTTCAGCGTCACGGAATCAAGTATGCCGAATTGAATGATCAGGAGAAGCTCGAATACGAACAGCAGTTCACCGATCCGGTAACGGGTGAATTTCCCGATGAAATTGATGCTGCGGCGCTCAATAGCTGGCTCTTCAATACCGATACGGTGGATAAGGTGATCGGCCACCTGATGATCAACGGCATCAAGGTTGAGGGGGGAGACAAGCTCGCCAAAACCATCGTCTTTGCCCGTTCGCACAAACATGCCAAATTCATCGAAGAACGGTTTAATAAGCAATATCCCGAATATAAGGGTGACTTCCTCCAGGTTATCGACCATCAGGAGGAGTACCGGTATGACCTGCTCAATAAATTTAAGGTTAATTCAAACCTTCCGCAGATTGCGGTATCAGTCGATATGCTGGATACCGGAATTGATGTCCCTGAGGTATGCAACCTCGTATTCTTTAAACCGGTACGCAGCAGCACCAAATTCTGGCAGATGATCGGCCGGGGGACCCGTTTATGCAAAGATCTGTTTGAATTGGGATCGGATAAGAAGGAATTTGTGATATTTGATTTTTGCGAAAACTTCGAATTTTTCGGCATCAACCCCAAAGGGATTGAGGGGAAAAGCTCCGTGTCGCTGAGTCAGCGACTGTTTGAAATCCGGTTACGACTCTCCTTTGCATGTCTGGCCTCAGACGATTCCGAACTCAGGGAATATGGACAATCTATTTTGGCGCAGCTCATCAGTCAGACACAGGGATTAAATACCGAAAGTTTTATTGTGCGTCAGCATTGGGAGGTAGTCGATAAATACCGTGATCCGAATGCGTGGAATGCATTAACGGATCTGGATGTAAAAGAGTTGTTCGATCATATTGCACCTTTGATGTCAGAAGTTGATCAGGATGAATATGCCAAACGGTTTGATGCTTTGGTCCTCGATATACAGTTAAATATTTTGAACGACGGGAAGCGGCAAACCTATCTTATACAGAAGGTCATTTCGATGGCGGGGAAGCTAAGTAAGAAGGGGTCGATCCCCTCGGTGGCCGTCAAAATGGAGATCATCACCCAGGTTCAGACAAAGCTCTTCTGGGAGGCGGCCAACATAATTGCCATCGAACAGATGAGAATCGAATTGCGTGATCTCCTCAAATTTCTTGATGCTGAAAGCAAACCAATTTATTTCACCTCGTTTGAAGATACATTCGATGGTAATGTTGTCGAACATCAGATAATCTATGGCTTTAATGAACTTGAGGCCTATAAGCGGAAAGTTGAGCAATACCTCAGGGAGCATAGCAACAATATCATTATTTATAAGTTAAGAACGAATGTCCAAATCACCAAAGCCGAACTGAACGAGCTCGAAAATATGCTCTTCGATCAGGGGACTTTGGGGACGAAGGAACATTTTATTAAAGTCTATGGCGAGCAACCGCTGGGCAAATTTGTGCGCAGGATTGTTGGGATGGATGCCAACTCAGCCAAACAGGCTTTCGGTGAGATACTCAGCAACCAGACCCTAAATGCGCAGCAGATAAAATTCATCGACACGATCATTAATTCGTTTTGCATCAAGGGAATCATCGATCCGGCCAGACTGTTTGAGCCGCCATTTACCGAGATTAATGCTGGCGGAATAATGGGTGTATTTGATGAGGCTACATCGCTAAGGATTATTGATTTGATCAATGTGGTCAATCATAGGGCTGAGGTGGCGTGATATCCATTATTCATAATCAAAAGTAATGATCGAACCTGCTGCCAGGTCGGGAACCACTTTGAGAAACATCTGATCTTCTTTGTACGCTTACATATATCCTGATTAAGTAATAACAAAAATAGAATGTCGTAATTATTTGGTTCCTCTTTGCACATCCACCTGACCTCCCCAAACCCCTCCAAGGGGAGGGGAAGTAGGGGAAGGGAGGGGATTTAAAGGCAGGTATTGTTCAGAATACGGGAGATTTAGCGGGGTCAAAAAGGTCAAAATCAGGATTCTAAAATGTACATTATATCTTTCCGATTAGTTAATATCCTCCGGGTCATTTAACAGACTTTAAAAATCAAAATCAGAATATTCGAAGGTAAATCTTAATTTATACGAATGAAACCCTTATCAGCTGAGGTTCACAAAGAAGATGAATAAATCCATGAGGGTTTCACGAGAATCAATAGTTTATATATAAGTAAGTTAATCAAAATTTATACGAATGAAACTGATTTGTCCATTTCCACCGGTTCTGATCATGGCGATGATCAATGTCCTGCTCCTCTCCGGTCTGGTGAGTCCGGTAAACGGACAAAATCAGCGCTATGTGCTGCTGGACAATCTCGATATCAGCAAAATTACCCAGGGTACCGACCGGCCCCGCTCGACCGGCGAACATGCCAATCTGAAGATAAACAAGCAAAGGTTTTCGAAAGGGATACATACCCGGACCGAAAGTCAACTGTACCTTGAACTGGATGGTAAAACCGATGAATTTTCCGCATTGGTTGGCGTCGATGACCGGGGCAAGCAATCGGGCAAACAGGCGAAGCCAAAAGAGAGCTCATTCGCCGAATTCTTTATCATCGGAGATGGAAATGTGCTTTGGAAGAGTGATCTTATGAAATTTGGAGACACTCCAAAACCGGTTAAGATAAAACTTACGGGTATAAAACAGTTGCTACTCAAAGTTACCGGCGGCCCCGGGAGAATGCATGTCGACTGGGTGGATGCCGGATTCAGTTATTCGGGCCTCTGTCCGAAAACCAGATGGTCGCCCGGGGAACTTTCAGTCAGCCGAATCAATCTGCAATTGCCCGAACCCCGGATCAATGGCGCGATGATAACCGGAATCCGACCCAATACCCCCTTCCTCTATCCGATTGCCGCAACAGGGGAGCGACCGATGGCTTTCCGGGCCCATGGATTACCCTCCGGTTTGATGCTTAACAGGGGAACGGGCATTATAAGCGGCACTCCCGAAAAAGCCGGAGAGTATAAGGTTAAACTCTCGGTGTCCAACTGTCGGGGGAGGGCCAGTCGCACCCTGAAAATCGTTGTGGGGGATAATCTTGCCCTTACACCACCCATGGGTTTTCTCTCCTGGAATGTGATTGAGGGTTCGATAAGCTCGACTGTTATGTGTGAAATGGCAGATGCTTTCGTAACGCTTGGATTGCGCGATGTTGGATATCAGTATATTGTTATGGACGATTGCTGGGAGGGGACCCGTGACGGTAATGGGCGCATTTCCGCTGACAGAATTAAGTTCCCCGATGGTTTAAAAAGTGTGGGTGATTACCTTCATGAAAGGGGTCTTAAATTTGGCCTCTATTCCAGTCCGGGTGCCACAACCTGCGCCGGTTATCCCGGCACTTTAGGGTACGAGAAACTTGACGTCAACAGTTGGGCTTCCTGGGGTTTCGATTATTTGAAATACGATTACTGCAGTGTGCCGAAGGAGCGTGCCCGCGAGCTTTACATCCTGATGGGCGGTTTGTTGGAAAAATCGGGACGTTCGGTAATATATGGCGTCGGCGCCGGAGATATCAGTCCGGTATGGGGGAAGGATTCCGGGGCCCACCTTTGGCGTACCGCCGGCGATATTCGCGACCAGTGGTATCTGGGACAGGAAAATGGCCTTATTGAATGTTTTGACAGGCAGCAGCCCAAATTTACCGAATTTCAGCGCCCGGGCGCCTGGAATGATCCGGATATGCTCCTGACCGGAATTTATGGCCGGGGCGCTTCGGCCAATGACCTGAATGCCAAAGGGTGCACTGATACTGAATACCGCACTCAGATGAGTTTATGGGCGCTTCTAAGCGCTCCGCTTTTTATCTCGGCCGATGTTAGGAATATCAGCCCGGCAGCACTGGAGATCCTTACCAATCCGGAAGTCATTGATGTAAACCAGGACCCGGCAGGCAATCTGCCGAAACTCATGGGCGGCTCCGGAAAACAGGAGGTCTGGGTCAAGGAGATGGAAGACGGATCAAAAACCATCGCATTGCTAAACCGGGCATCGGAGCAAAGCGCCATCACCGTTCGGTGGGAAGAGCTGGGATTGAAAGGGAAGATTCGTATGAGAGACCTGTGGCTTCGAAAGGAGATGGGGGTTATCAGGGATTCCTGTACTACCGTTCCGGTTTTACCGCATGGCGTTGTGTTAATCAGGATTTCCAAAAAGGATTGATCTTGGATCATCTTTCAACTGAAAAAATGTTTTGTTTTTAGAGAACCAACCAAAGAGGCAACCCTGAAAAACGGTTATCCAAACCCGTTGTCAGGCAATAAACCGCACTCACAGCGATTACCGGTTCCGAAGTGACAATGTCCTTTTACGCTGTGATTTTTGGCTGTTCCTAAGAGGCACCGTGCTTTTACCTTGTGAATCTGCTCCGTTCCGAAGTGACAATGTCCTTTTAACTTGTGCATCTGCTCCGTTCCGAAGTGACACCATGCTTTTACGCTGTGAATCTGCTCTGTTCCGAAGTGACAAGGGATTTTTACGCTGTGAATCTGCTCCGTTCCGAAGTGACACCGTGCTCTTACCTTGTGAATCTGCTCTGTTCCGAAGTGACAAGGGATTTTTACGCTGTGATTTTTGGCTGTTCCTAAGAGGCACCGTGCTTTTACCTTGTGAATCTGCTCCGTTCCGAAGTGACAATGTCCTTTTACCTTGTGAATCTGCTCCGTTCCGAAGTGACAATTTGCTTTTACCTTGTAAATCTGCTTTGTTCCGAAGTGACAATTTGCTTTTACCTTGTAAATCTGCTTTGTTCCGAAGTGACACAGTGCTTTTACCTTGTGAATCTGCTCCGTTCCGAAGTGACAAGGGATTTTTACGCTGTGAATCTGCTCCGTTCCGAAGTGACACCGTGCTTTTACCTTGTGAATCTCCTCCGTTCCGAAGTGACAATGTCCTTTTACCTTGTGAATCTGCTCCGTTCCGAGGTGACACCGTGCTTTTACCTTGTGAATCTGCTTTGTTCCTAAGTGACAATGTCCTTTTACCTTGTGAATCTGCTCCGTTCCGAGGTGACAACGTGCTTTTACCTTGTGAATCTGCTTTGTTCCGAAGTGACAAGGGATTTTTACGCTGTGAATCTTCGGTTGAATTCATTAAAACGGTGGGGGTAGCATAAGGTATTTTGTTACTCACCAATAAAAAAACCCCCATAATCTGTTGATTATAGAGGTTTTAGCAATCCATAAAAGTACCCGGGGCGGGACTACTAAAAGGTGATTTTGATAGTTTAAAATAGGGCTTTAAATGGCTGATAAAAACATATATAACAGTTTTACAGGCATATGGCAAAAGTAAATAAATGTAATTAAATAACATAAAAGTTTCAGTAGAAAGTTTCAGTAAACAAAATATTATTATATTTGCTATCGGATATTAAAATGAAGCAAATATGGGAACTACTTTTAACTTGGAGCTGAATAACAAGCCTTCAGCAAACAAGACTTATTCAATCCTTCTTCGTATTACCCAAAACAAGAAGCACACCCGGAAAAAGACCACAGTTGAACTTAATAGCAAAAAGGATTTCAATCCCAAAGCAAAGCAAAACAATTGGATTAGAACTTCAGAACCAAACCATAAGAAATGGAATGAAGCCCTTCGGGATGAAATAGAAGAAGCAAAAACAACCTATCGGGATTTAAAGACTAAAGGACTTGCAACAAAGGAATTGATCAAATCCAAAATTAATGAAGCTGAATCTTCATCTTCCTTCATTGAGTTTGCCGAACAAAGAACAAAAGATATTTTCAATGAAGGGGGATATAGGAACTACAAAAAGTATAATGGACTTGTCAATAAACTGAAAGCATACCTGAAGGAAAAGAAAAAAAAGGATTTGCTTTTCTCCGAAGTAACTACTTCATTTTTATCGAAGTTTGAAGCCTATCTTCATAATCTTAGGAATGAAAGAAATGAAGAAGCAACTTTGCACCCGAACACTATCGAAGTGAATCTGAATATCTTTAAAGCTTTAATTAATAGGGCTATCAAAGTTCAAAAGATTATCAAGCCGGAAATGAATCCCTTCTTAGGATATGATTATAGCCATACCATTAAGACAGCAAAAGAGAAGCTGAATGAAGCCGAAATAAAGCTGATTGAAGAACTTGATTTGCCGGAAGGTAGTTTGATCTGGCATTGCCGGAACTACTTCTTATTTTCTTTTTATCTGGCTGGAATAAGAGCAGGGGATTTGATTCAGCTTCGATGGAAGGATATTACTTCAGAAGGAAGACTGGAATATAGAATGTCAAAAACTCAAAATGATCGAAGCTTAAAATTGCATACCAAAGCAAATGACATTCTTCAACACTATCGCAAGGAAGAAATCAAGCCTTCAGATTATATCTTTCCATTACTGAATAATGAAGCCCCCTTTGCCAAAGCAATAACAGAAGAACAGAAGGCAACTTTGCCCCCGGCATTGATAGTTCAAATGAATAATCAGACTAATAGTAAAAATGTACTGATTAATAAGTACCTGAATAAAATAGCCACACAAGCTGGGATTGATAAGAAGATTTCCTTCCATGTTAGCCGACATTCATTTGCCAAAATTGCAAAGGATAATAAAGTGGATAGCAATCACCTGAAAAACATTCTGGGACATTCAGACATCAAAATTACTGAAACATACATGGGAAGTTTTGCGACTGAAGAAACTGATAGTGTAATGGCTTCGATCTTCGGAAAGATTGATCCTAAAGAAAAGCTGAAAGCATTGTTAAAAGAACTGAATCCAGAAGATTTGGAAGAAGTCCTTCAGGACATGAAAAAGTAACTACCCTCTTTATATAGGTAAAAAGGGGAAGATATCTTCCCTTCCCACACCCCCAATCAATCACTAATTATGGATATTAAGATGGATCAATCAGAAGCAACAAAGGCAAAGTTTAAGGCTTGTACTGGAACAATGGAATACCAAATAAATAAGTGGGAACAAGTTGAGGGAAGTTTGAATCTTGACAAGAATATTAATGTCGAAGCCTTCAAAAAAATGTTGATCAAAAATGACATGGAGGAATATTTCAACCTTTTGATAAACTATCTTGGATTTTTCCAAATTAATCATATGCTATATGTTGGCAGGCAAGAGAATATTAGCAAAGATGATCTTGAACATAAAAAAGACCTTACAGAAGCTTTAATATTTATTCTTTCGGATGAAGCTGGTACTAACAGCTCAATTACATTCCAAAAATCAAAAAAAAGCCTGACAATTTCCAATAAAAATATAATTGATTCAATTATCAAAGGACTGGTAAAAGAATATGAATTAAATGATTTTAATATGGATTATCTTACAGATGAAGAACTTGATGAAGAACTTGAAAAGGAAAGTAATCAAGAATGGATTGAAGATTGGATAAGGGAAGATAAAGAACATTTTGAAAATACAAATTCGGATGAAAGTCTGGAGTACAAAACTGATTATGGAGATATGGCTGTAAAATTCTGGGGATCACATCATATAAATAGAAAAGTCAATTTGGAATTTCTTGAAAGAATTAAAAAAGAAAATCATTCCAGCAAAAAAAAAGCAGGTCGGAAGATAAAAAATAGAGGAGTAGCCGGACTGGTAAGGGGTCTTTCAAGACTTAGAAAAATTGATAAATTTCTTTCAAGTAGTTCACAAATAATTGATATTGATGAAATTCCTTTGACAAACAAGGATTGTTTATTTATCCATGATTGTTTGGCATTCTTTGGATTGATTGAAGATTATTCAAAGAATAAATTAAATACAACCACACCTGAAAAATATATACGAACTTTGTTGAGGCAATCCCCTCAACCTTTTGATCTTGTTGTAAATAAGAATTATAGAATAACAAAATTTTGTCAACTGAAAGCAATTTTGCCTTCCGTAGTGCCGAAATAAGACTGAAATAAAATACTTCCTTTCATTGCCTCAATTAGTTTCAAAATTGAATTTAATTGAGGCTTTATTATGTCTAATTGTATTTCATTTGATTTGATATACAGCTGATTACATTGATTTATATTTGTATTGATATTAGAAACATATTTATCAATCTTAATAATTCAATGTTTATGCAACAGACAGAAACAAGCCTTCAAATGTCGGTTATACCGAATGACTTCCTTATGAAGATGGAAGCAAAAATGAACAAGCTGGAAGAATTACTTCAGGCTAAAAATGATGAAGAAATCAATTCGCAATGGATTGAATCGGTCAAAATTCCCAAACAACTTGGAATCAGCCAAAAGACATGGCAAACCTACCGGGACAAAAGGATAATTCCCTTCAGCCAGTTTGGTTCTAAAATTTATGTCAGAAGGGCTGATCTGGAAAAGTTTATGCAATCGCATTACATTGAATCTAAAAACTAAGAAGGGGGATATTAAAATGACTGAACAATTTATTGAGGCAATCCAGCAGACAGCAATCTATCAGCTAAAAGAAGGAACAGCAACTTCATACTATTTGGAATCAGGAGCCGAAATTTTACCTCGCAGACTATCTATCAGCCATGGAGAAGAAATAAATTTAACAGCTCACAAGGGAAGAAATCTTTCGCATAAAGTAATAGGGCAGTTAATGGGGACTTTCAAAAAAAGTGAAGATTCGCCACTAAAAATGTTTTCTCCTTTTCAGTTGAGGACAAATATCTGGCAAATGGAATCCTTCCCTTCCTTCATTGGTTATGGTACTATCGGAGTTTCAAATAGTGCCGGAAAGATTGACAGGGAATCAGATTTAGGGGATTTGATTGTATTACAAAAAACAGGATCGGACTGGAAGGAAATCAAGATTCATTATTTCCCGGGTGGTGTTATGGACTTGGAAATGATTATGGAATATTTGTATAAATGCAGTAGGCAATAATAGAAAAGGGGGCAGTTCTTCACAGATAGCCCCCTTCCTTTTGGATATTAAAATGAATGATCATATTGAGATAACCAAACATCTTGAAAACAAAGATAGGCTGAACCTGGGACATTTGCAATATGTTTCTGAATATGCTTCTGGATTGGTCAAATACTCCGTAAAAGGATGCAGGGAAATGGAAGTGGACTATAATCCACAGCAGAACAATATAAAGCTCAAAGGAAGCCCTATGTATTTCATTCAGGGACATAACTTCACTTATAACAAGCCGAACTTCATTGAAGCTATAAAGCACATTGAAGGGCTTCTTCATATTGATCTGTTTGATTCATATCTGGAAAGGTTTGAGTATGGGAATATTTTGAAGGTTGATAAAAAGCCACAATGGATTATCGAAGGACATCTTCCCGGCAATGGTCTGACAATGGATGAAAGAAGCAAGGATAGGGGCAATATAAGGTACTTTAATGACAGCACAATATCAGCTAAGTTATATAATGCCGGATTGAATATTCAGCACAAACAAGGGCTTAAAATGAAAGAAATCATTCAGCAGGCTGGCTGGAATCCGAAAGACTACTTTGTTAAATTTGAAGTAGTACATAAGAAGCCACATATCAGCCTCAACAATGGGAAGGGCTTGATTCTATCGGATATACTTGTACCTTCCTTTGAAAAAATGCTGAAGGCTGATCTTTACAAACAATACCAAAGAATTAAAAAAATGAAATCTATCGAAATCCCTTCATCAAAGAAAGATTTATCTTCCGGCAATATCATACTTCTTGCAATGGCTGAAATGGCTTTAAATGAAGGCAAAGACCTGAAGAATTTGATTCATTCATTATTGAAATCAATTCCCGATGAAGTTTTATCTTCCGAAGATAAGAAAGCCAGAAGGAAGCAAATCAAAGCAATGCTGGAAAAGATTCATTCATCGGAAAATAGTGAATATGATTTATCTGAACAGTTGGCTGAAGCCCTGAAAGATTAATAGGAATATGAAATAGAAAAAGACAAATGAAATCGGATGGGAAATTGATCTTCCTGATTGGAGTATTGATCTTCCTGATTTGGGATTAAAAATTGATCAAATAGAATGGGATATTGATCCAAATACTTGGAATATTGATGGTAATTAATTGCAAAGATGACATTTATTAAAAATGACATAAACAGTTAAATTACAAAAAGATACATTGTTTTATCATTTTTTATCCTTAATGATTTAGGTTAATAAAAGTAAACTTTAAAGATATGGGAAGAAGTTCAAGGAGTGCAATTACAACAACAGAAGCCATGAGGCTTGAAATAAGTATCTTTACAAAAAGGGGATATTTTAAAACTGACAGTTGCTTTTCAAGTTCATTTTCTTGGACTAATGGAAGCAGTATCAGTTATGATCTTTTCTTTATGGATGAAAGACAGGAAATAAGGCTTCATTATTGGAATCAAAACAATTCAGGGGAAAGAAATGATATGGATTATATAATTCAATTAACTTCAGTTCCCAGCAATTTAGGGAAGGGGGAAGTATGGTACTTTGTTTGTCCACAGACCGGAAGAAAAACAAAGATATTATATAAAGCCTATGGAAGCCTTCACTTCAAAAGCAGGGAAGCATATCAAAATAGAATTTATTATCCCAGCCAAATTTCCAGCAAATTAAATTATAATTGTGATCGGTTTTGGGAACTAAAAAGAAGATTGGAAAAACTGAATCCATTATGCCGGAAAAACCATTATCAAGGAAAGGAAACAAGATTAATGGGAAGAATCAGAAGTCTGGAAGCTCAAAAAGAGTATCATGATAGTCTAATGTGGTCTATCATGCCGAAATCATTAATAAAGAAAATGGACTTTGATTTTAAGCTGAAATAGGCCTAAAATAAAGGCAAAAAATGAAAAGTTTCAGTAATGTTTCAGTAGCAAAAGAAAAAACTCCGATAAAACATTGTATTTCAAATGATTATCGGAGCTTAATCGTACCCGGGGCGGGACTTCAAGAGTTTATATCAATGTTTATGTAGATTTATTATAGTATTGGTTATTAGATATTTATTAGTCAAATTTTTCTTTTAATTTTTATCGTTTTCGCCCCTTTTTTACCATATTCTTTCCCCATTTCTTTCCCCGCTTTTTATACCTTTGGCAATATAAACCATCCATCATGCCAAATATCAAGTATTATATTGACAAAAACAAGACTGATAAATTAGGTTTCGTACCGATTAAGAGTAATATAGCGATCGACGGGAAAAACCACTGGAAAACGCTCGAAAAGGTAAAACCAAGATACTGGAACGCTTTAAAACAACGGGTGAAACCAAACAGGGAAACCGAGCCGGATAACCGGCACGAGAAGATTAATTCACTTTTAGATCAGTACCAGGCCAAGGCGAACGAGTTCTTTAATTATTGTAAACTCAATAATCTCCCTTTAACGGAAAAACTTGTTGTTGAATTTTTGGCCGGAAAGGAATTTCGCAAAGCCACGAACCATGATTTTAATACGGCGTTCAAGGAATTTCTGGAAGTGACCAAAACAAGTAAGGCCAATGCAACTTATAAAAACCGATATACAGTTTTTGAGTTTTTTAAAAAGTTCCAGGAACACACAAAAATACAATTAACCTTACATGATATTGATTCAGCTTTTTTTGACAGCCTGACTGATTATGCCTACAACGTTCGCAAAACGCGAACCAACTACTTTGCCAAAATCACTGCCGTTTTAAAATCATTTCTGAATTGGGCAGCTGAAAGGGATTACTATACGGGTATTAAACACCGTAAATTTCAGGCTCCGGAAAAAAATATTGATGTTGTATTTTTGACTGTCGAAGAATTTCAAAATCTCAGCTCATTTACCTTTGAAAATCCCAAATTGGATCGGGTGAGAGATGTTTATTGCTTTGGCTGCCTGACGGGCCTGCGGTTCTCAGACCTGATGCAATTAAGACGGGACCATTTGAAAAACGGATATATTGAGAAGATAATCCAGAAAGTGAAAGAGCCGGCCAAGATTCCGATCTTACCGCAGGCCCAAAAGATTATAGACAAATATCCCTACCCGGTAAATGTGTTACCCCGGATATCCAACCAGAAGTTTAATGACTATATCAAAGATTGCTGCGAACTGGCAGGAATCGACCAAATGACCACTGTTACCAATTTCATTGGGACCAATATCGTGGAAACGATAAAGCCAAAATATGAGCTTATTACAGCCCATACCGCAAGAAAGACTTTTATTACCCTATCGTTTTATTTGGGAATGGAAGTAAAAATTATCAAATCAATTACCGGTCATACCCAGGATAAAACATTTGATAAATACCTGAAGATTGCCGATGAAATGAAATCAGACGTGATGAATAAAGCCTGGGGAAAGCTATGAGGTATAATCAGGTTAAACGCTTTAACCTTAATTCTTCCATCCACCCTTCATAATTTTCTTTAATCTGGGGATAGGACTCATCAATGTCGCTTTGCTCCAATGTTCCGGAGTTGACATATATTTTATATTTCCTTTTTTCCTGCAAGGTAATCATTTCCATTTTTGCCTCTATCTCTTTTCTTTCCATCTGATCTGTGGACCTGGTTAACCTGGCTTTTAATTTCTCAAGTTTATTATAATGAAATAAATAAACCTCGGAGATAAGCACATGTTTGATATATCGATGTTGATTTGAAATACTCTTTATCAATAAATCTTTTTCCGAAACACGGGACCTTAGTTCTGCCAATTCGTATTTTAACTCCGCAATCGTTTTATGATCACTCTCAATTTCAAATAGTTCATTGAAATCCTCGTTCAATGCTTTTGCAATTCCAGTGGCAATAAACAAGGCAATGTTTTCGGTCACCCCACTTTCAAACTTGGCATAAGCCGCCTGAGAAATACCAATTACCGCAGCCATCTGAGCCTGGCTCAGATTTTTCTGTTTTCGTAATGACTTAATTTTTTCCTGAATTAACATCGTGCAAAGTTTATCTGTGAATAACAATGCAAATATATAACAAATAGAATAATATACAACTATAAGTTATGAACATTATTCTGTTGATAACTATTATTATTCATAATATTATATTATAACAATAATAGTTGTAGGTTTGTGTCGTTAACTTATAAATAGTAAATCATGGAAAATGAAAAGGTATTTATCGCAACGGACAGGCAGACACTTACAGCTGTATTGAATGAAATGTTCTTGAAACGGTCACAGGAAAAAGCTTTGCCGGAGTTTGAGGGGGACAAAATTACCAAACTGCAAGCTGCCAAGATTGCGGGTATAACAATCCCAACACTAAACAAGCTCACAACCAAGGGGAAATTCAGGCAGTACAACCTGGGCCGGAGAAAGTATTTTTTGAGAAGTGAGATGATAGAGGCATTAAGAAGCAATGCCTAAGATGAAAAAACATATCGACCCCAAAGAGGAAGAAACGACAATTTCTAAACCCTCATACCAGAATAAATTCAATGTTGCAGAAGAGTACCTGGCGCACAAATATGAATTCAGGGCGAATACTGTTGCCCTTACCATCGAGTCTCGGTTAAAGGGCAGCACGACTTTTGAAATATTGAATGAGAATAGCCTTTTCCGGGAGCTTCAAAATGTAAATATATGTTTGCCGTTAGGCAATTTAGTTACGCTGCTCAGAAGCGACTTTGTTGAACAATACGACCCACTAATAGATTACTTTGAAAGTCTGCCGCCGTGGAACGGAAAGCAGAATATTGAGCAGCTTGCTTCCTTTATTAAAACCTGTGACCAGGCAGCCTGGGAGAATCATCTGAAAAAGCATTTGGTCCGAGCTGTAAAGTGTGCCATTATCCCTTCCTATTACAATAAACAAGCCCTGATACTGGTTGACCCAAAACAAAATTCCGGTAAATCTACTTTTTGTCGCTTTTTATGCCCGAAGTCATTGAGAGAGTATATAGCAGAGGACATCACCACCGACAAAGATTCACGAATCCTACTGGCAAAAAATCTGTTTATCAATCTGGATGAATTGGCGCTATTGTCAAAAAAGGATATCAACAGCCTGAAGAGTTTTATGTCTAAGGACCAGATTAATGAACGTCTACCTTATGACAGGAAAAGTACCATACTTTCAAGAAGAGCAACATTTGTTGGATCGACCAACAATATCGAATTTCTGAGTGATGAAACAGGATCTGTGCGCTGGTTATGCTTTGAAATCAGTTCAATTGATTGGAACTATTCCAAGGAGGTTGATATGGATCTGGTTTGGGCAGAGGCTTATTCCCTTTATAAATCCGGATATATTGCAGAACTAACTAAATATGAAATCCTGGAAAGTGAAGAACGGAATAAAAGCTTTCAGGTATTAACCCAGGAAAGAGAATTGATCGTTAAGTTGTTTGATTTTGATTACCAGCAACAGCGTGAGAATTTTAAAACCGCAACCGATGTCATGACTGAAATTCTCAATCTATCAAATGGGTTGAAGGTAAACCATATCATGATTGGTAAAGCCCTGAAAAGTCTTCAATGTCCAGGTGGCAGAGATCTCGCCAAGAGGTATGGATACTTTTTAAAACAAAAAAACTTTGTAAACCCATTTTAACCTACCCTTCTTACCACAACCTCATATCGATATGATAAATAAGCGATTACGGTGGTAGGATGAAATAAAACAATCTTACCACATCTTACCACAATTCGTTTTAGTGGAAGGATGGATAAGATGAAAACAGCGTTTTTTCCATCCAACCTACCACTATATAAATCAGAATATAAGATAGTTACAGCCAAGTGGTAAGAAGGGTAGGTAAAAACACACTTTTTAAAATTCACACATTTTTATTTCTAAAATAATCAAGAAAAGATGGACTGTAAATTGGCCAACGAAATAAGTATTGCCGGGTTTCTGTCAAGTCGTGGGATCAACCCGAGCAAAACGATAGGCAATAGTTTTTGGTACTGCTCACCTATTCGCACTGAGCGTACCCCGAGTTTCAAAGTAAACCGTGATAAGAACCTTTGGTATGATTTCGGGACTGCAACCGGAGGCTCACTGATTGATTTGGTATGCCAGATGTATCATGTCGGGGTACCCGGCGCACTACTGATCTTGTCAGGGGTAAAGCCAGCTGACCGGATCTCTTTTATTGACCAGCGGGTTGATGTCACGCCACCAGCCCGAATTGAAATTAAGCATATTCAGCCGCTTAAAAACAGGGCCTTGTTTGGGTACCTGATAACCCGCAGGATCCATCCCCTGTTCTCCTCCAGATACACTGTGGAAGCAACCTATCAGGTCGGCGCCAAAGAGTGGAACAATTTCGCCATCGGTTTTAAAAATGACAGCGGCGGCTATGAACTAAGAAACAAGTATGATAAACTTTCCACGTCCCCTAATGATATCACTACTATCGAAGGGAAGAACCGATGGGCCGTTAATGTATTTGAAGGATATATGGATTTCCTTTCGGCGCTAACCTATTTTAAAACGGACAGATCAGGTTGTGACACCATTGTACTTAATGGGGTTGGGTTTATTAAAAGAATTCTGGACCGGTTGCCAAACTATCATACGATAAACCTATTCCTTGATAATGACAAAGCAGGACTGGAAGCTGCAGCCCAGATTCAGCTGATCAGACCCGATGCCATTAACCGCTCGCAGAACATTTACCCGGATTGCAAAGATTTTAACGACTTCCTTAAAAAGCAATACTGATGTTCGGGTCCTTATATTCCTTGTCTTGATTCTTTCTTTCTTATTCTTTCTTCTTCACTCTTTTTCTTCCACTTTCACTCCTTAAAGCCAATATGCTTATCACCTGATTGGATAGGTAGTCAACTCAGGACTAATTCTACCTGATAATCAGGACTACATTTTTCGCTCCTCTTCCTTTTCTTACATTTATCCGATAATTACATTTGGCATCGTTACGCGAATAGCATATATCCTGCGATTTCATTCTTTTTTTTCTGCATCCGCCGTAGGTCATTGGGGGACTCCAACCTGTATGCGCTCAAATTTCAGATCGAAATTTGAGCGCATACAGTTGGAGATAAGTGTTTTACAGATTAATAAACCAAACTGTAATGATAAGACTTTTTCTTCCTGTTTCGTTTATTTCACCCGTATCTAATTTGTTTTTAAAGGTCGCATGGAATCGAAGATCAGCGAAGTTAACAGCTATAGTGATATTTTCATTTTCGGTTCTTGATTTCTCTACCATGGCTATTTCACCAGTTCGGATCGATATTCTTATGAATGGCTGGGATTGGTAGTCAACTTAGGAGTAATTCTTCCCGAGCCTAAGGACTGTATATTTTGTTCTTCCTTTTTTCCTTATATTTATCATATAATTATATTTATAAATATTATGTTAATATCATATATCCTGTGATTTTATGCTTTTTTTTCTGCCTCCAACACAGGCAATTGGGGGGCCCCTTTCACACAACAACAAAAATTCCAGGCGAATTTTTGTTGTTGTGTTCAGTGGATCAAATAAATATGGATTCAAAAACTGAACAGCCTTTTTGACTGTTTTCGTCTTTTTTACAGTTTTCTACTTAAATTAAAACGCTTATATATTAAACATAATTGTAATTCTTTTTTATACTCTTTTTGTTTAAAACTGAAGAGATTGATTATTCATTGATCAATCCATAGGCTCAAGGAGAGGGTTGACAGCCTGAGACATCAAGGGCCTATCTTCAATCTAAATGATGAATTACCTTTATTCACTTCCTGGTAGTATGGGCTCAGTCACTTTTGGGAATTGATCAATGTGGCTGTTAAGCTTAAACAACCAATTTCAGCCAAGGTGAGAAGCGGAAACTACATTTTCAGTATTTGAAACCATTTGAGCAAAATTGACGAATAATGATCAACACCTTACAGCAAAACCCGGAAGAGTTGATGGTATAGGACTGGTTCGGGCGGCTTTGCAAGGCTGCACTATTGGAAGCGAAATCACTGATCACACTGACTTCTGCCTGTTTTCTGCTCTCTTCTGCAGGTTTTCTGCTCTCTTCTGCACGTTTTCTGCTCTCTTCTGCACGTTTTCTGCTCTCTTCTGCAGGTTTTCAGCCCTTGTCTGTTTTGTCTACTCTTTTGTCTGCACTATTTTCTGTTCTGGCTTATTGTGATCATTGATGGTGTCAGGGCTGACTCCAAAACGTATATTTCCATTTTTTAAATTTTAATAATATGTTAAATACAGCATATTTCCTGTGAAAATCTGCCTTTTTTTCTGCTTTTCCGATAGGGCGAGTTCGGCATCATCCACACTAAACGATGAAAATTAGTACATTTTCATCGTTTAGTGTGTTGTTGATTAAAGATTTGCGAAATAATAAACTGGATAAGCTTTTTTAAAGAGCCCTCAGCTTTTTCTTGGGAAGAAAAAGCTGGCAAAAAGAAAGGCACGTCAGCTCCCCCTGCTGTTTTTCAGGTACCCTTTCAGCCTAAATAACAGACGTGGTTCTTTTTCTTGAATAATTACGGGTCAAGAAAAAAGAACCAAAAAAGAAACCCCTTGAGAAAAAAAGCGCGAAGAAAAAAAGAGGAAATAAGAGCAGAAAAACTGATCAGTTGAGAATGCGCTGGTTACTCATTTTTGGTCAAATTTATTGATCTCCAGCCGGAAATGTCAAGGGCCTCCCGGCAATCTAAAGGATTAATTAAACTTATTCGCCTCCTGGCACTTCGTGCTCGGTCACTTTCAGCCTTCGGTAATTGTGGTTGGTGAGCTGGTCGAACAAAACGCAGCCGAGGGAAAGGCAGAAACTGACATTCGCCCATTGACAGAATCCGCCTGGCTCAATTCGGTACGCCCAATAATGATTAACCGGCGTGCCTGATGCCAAAACAAGTCCGCAAGGCAAGCGGCAAAACAAGATGAATAAAACTGATCTGTATGAATTGATCACTCAGAAGATTAGTGACCTTCTCGATTCTGGGGTTGTACCGTGGCAAATCCCCTGGAGATCTCAAAACGGGATGCCTAGAAATATGATCTCAAACCGTCCTTACACCGGAATTAATTTCTGGATGCTTCTCTGCCTTAAATTTGATTCTCCATTTTACATGACCTTTGAACAGGCCCGGGCTCTTGGTGGCACAGTCAGAAAAGGAGAGAAATCAACGCTTGTTGTTTTCTGGAAACTACTTGAATCTTTGGATAAAGACGGGAGCACGAAAAAGACTCCGTTCCTGAGGTACTACAATGTCTTTAACTTTTCGCAAACCGAAGGAATAGATCCTAAGAAGATTCCGGAAACGGAAGCTTATGATCACGATTTTAATTCCATCGATGCTGCTGAGAAACTGATTTACGAATGGAAAGATTGCCCAAAGATTGACTGGAATGAAGATCATGCTTACTACAATCCGATAACGGATACAGTTGGCATGCCTCCTCAAAGATCGTTTTTCCATGATGAACAGTGCTATTCAACACTTTTTCATGAATGTGTCCACGCCAGTGGCCATCGGTCCAGACTTGGACGGCATGAGAAGATGAAAGACCTTCATTTCGGTTCCCAGGAATATTCTCAAGAGGAACTCGTGGCTGAAATGGGTGCAGCTTATCTCTGCGGAATATGTGAAATTCAGCATGAAACCATTCAAAATAACGCTGCCTATATCAAAAGCTGGATCAGAACATTCAAGGATGATCCAAAGGTTCTGGTACTGGCAGCCGCTCAGGCACAGAACGCTGTTAATTACATCGTGAATCAGAAACTTGAACCTGCCCCAGTGGCTGAATTGGTTTTATAAAGAAAGGCCCTCCGGGGTCTTTTTTATTCATTTTTAGATTTTTCTTGTTTTACGTTGCTAAGTACACCACTTCATTCATAATGTCAACTAATTTAAAATGCTCATTTTAGGAATAGATTAAAAAAAAACAAAATATAGGATAGAAATATTGCTGAAAGTACCAAAAAAAGGTATCTTTAGCAAAAATTTACTTCTATGGGCGAACAAGCGGAAATGAAAATTGGAAATTGGATTGAAAAGATCCAGTCACAGGGAAAGTCAGCCTTTTCATTGGAATTGCTTAGTCAGGAATTGCCTAAGTATACATCCATTGGAATCAAACGGTCGCTGAGTAGGTTGTCTGCAAAGGGACAAATAATTTCTATTTATAAAGGATACTATCTGATTATTCCACCGCAATATGCATCAAAAGGTATATTACCCCCGGCAATATTTCTGGATAGTTTCATGGAATTTTTGAAACGTCCTTACTATCTGGCACTACTTAATGCGGCTGCCTATCATGGTGCTTCACATCAGAAGCCACAGGAATTTTTTATAATGACGAATTTACCAGTATTGCGTCATACCCTTAAAAAAGGTATGAAGCTGAACTATATTAGCATAAAAGTGATCCCCGAAAAACTTTTGGAAACAAGAAAAACGGAATCCGGATACCTTAAGATATCGAACCCTGTTCTCACAGCCACTGATTTAATTCAATTTGAAAAGCGGGTAGGTGGACTAAGCAGAGTTGCAACCGTTCTGAATGAATTGGCTGAAGTGATTAAGCCGGAGGATTTTAACACTTTACTTATTGAAAACACCTCAGTTACTGTTCTTCAAAGGTTGGGCTATGTTTTAGATAAAATAATTGAAAATAAATTACTTGCAGATGCATTATTTGAAATTTTGATTCAAACTAATGCAAAGCTGTTTCGCATACCGTTAAAAGCATCTGCACCTTTTAAAGACTTTTATTCGGACGAACGTTGGAAGGTTATTGTAAACACCAAAATTGAGATTGACGAATGATACCACAAGCCTACATAACAGAATGGTCGAACAAAGTACCATGGCAAACAAACGAGCAGGTCGAACAGGATCTTGTTATTTGCCGAGCTCTGGTAGAAATATTCTCTGATGAATTTCTGGCTTCAAGCCTTGCTTTTAGAGGTGGTACGGCACTGCATAAACTTTATCTGCACCCCCAACCTCGATATTCCGAAGATATTGATCTGGTACAAATAAGATCAGAACCCATTAAAGAAACCATTAAAAGGTTACAAGAACGACTTCGATTTATTGATAGTTCTTCTGTTGTAGATCCAAGACGAAATAACAATACACTAAAGTTTCGTTTTAATTCAGAGTATCCACCAATACAAACGTTACGGGTAAAAGTAGAAATCAATTGCAGGGAACACTTCACAGTGCTGGATTACCAAAAGTTCCCGTTTGAAGTTAAATCTTCGTGGTTCACTGGCTCATGCAATATCACAACCTACAAACTGGAAGAATTGCTGGGAACTAAGCTTCGTGCATTATACCAACGCAGAAAGGGTCGGGATCTTTATGATATGTACAAAGCATTAAAACAAGTTCCAGACCTGGATCGGGAGGCCATCCTGAAATGTTATCAGGATTATATGAAGTTTGCAGTTGATCACTCACCCAACCAAAAACAGTTTTTGCAAAACATGGAAGCAAAAATGTTGGATAGTGAATTTCTCGGTGATATTACTGCCCTTGTACGACCGGATGAAAAATATAACCCACATGAAGCCTATGAACTGGTCAAAAAAGAACTTATTGAAAAAATCTGAATCTATTTACAGGTCAAATTGATGCAGCTAATATCTGAGTGGATTAAGACATCTTAAGAGTTTGAAAAACCCATTCCCCACCCCACAAGGCGGGGTTTGTTTTTTGACCCTCACCCGAGTTCTAAGAAAGATTGCTTTTAAAATTCAAATTTTACTTTTGTGCACTATCTTTTCTTTTGCAATTAATTGATTGCCATATCGGTAAATCATCTTATCATTTTTACCTTATCCAGTTCTTGCTAATTAACTCTTTCCACTTCGAGAAATCAATTTTAACTTCCGGCTTATAAACAGTAATCGTATTTCATATTAGCATTTAAGGAAAATTCCCTGCGAAGGTGGGGTACCCCATCATGTACCAGTCCCTTCAGTAAAGAACTTTCACGGCATATCCTCACTCACTGTAATATTCCGGTATTCCATGTTTCCTGACTGCCTCTCTCTGGCACCCCTAAAGACCATGCATATAATTATTAACCTTAAAATGTTATATCATGAAAACTTCATTTTTAAATCAAACAGCCGGCAGGAAAAACGAAATGACTTCTATCTTCTGGAATTCAGACAACACCGATTCATCAATCACTACCTGGAATGCAGAAAATGAAGAATATGATTCAAACCCTGAATTAGCAGAAAAGATGGCAGAAGAACTTCTCGCCAAATATGAGAATAATTAATTTCTCTCATTTTCCTTTAAAAACCTCTCCGGAGGTTTTTTTTATGCCCTTTCATTCTCTGGTGTTCGTCGTTTTTTTGAGAAAGTTTCCTTTTACACTCAAATTACCGAGCAAATTTATTGATCGCCAGCCGGAAAAGTAAAGGGCCGTCCGGCGCCTTGCAGGTCACGTTTTGGTACTGCGCCTCCCGGCACTTCGTGCTTGTTCAGTTTCTGCCTTAGGTCATTGAGAGGAGCCGAAAGGAAAGGCAGAAACTGACATTCGCCCTTGACAGAATCCGCCCGGCTCAATTTGGTAGGCTCATTAATTTAACTGTAACGGCGAGCCAGATGCCATAATAAATCCGGAAGGCACCGGTCAAAACAAATGATTCCAGAGATTATCTCCGAAGTTCAGATTTCTTATTCTTCAATTATTAAAGCGCGTGACCGTATGAAAATTACCGGGTCAACTGAGTCGTACTGCGCTTTTAAATTGTTCTGGCCAGCGTATGACCATATTGAATACATGTATATGCTCATGCTAAACCGCCAGAACCAGGTTCTTGGATACCATCAGATATCCAAAGGGGGTATGACCGGAACAATTATAGATATCCGGGTTGTTTTCCAGGTCGCATTGAAAGCCTGTGCTACTTCAATCATAGTTGCGC